>ENA-OWOZ01000084-OWOZ01000084.1-bioreactor-metagenome-genome-assembly--contig:-NODE-84-length-130354-cov-5.948395_pt1 | contig 130354 bp, 120 predicted proteins | sample MGYA00238140_ERZ651804 | MGnify/ENA primary metagenome ERZ651804 (study PRJEB26910, sample SAMN07631232) | bioreactor metagenome | isolation source: Switchgrass digestor | place: USA: Dartmouth...
TACATCACTGTTAATATTTAGCGCAAATAAAACTCATCAAAAAACACGAAAAATATAGATTTCTCTTGCTTTGCAAAAACTGTGGAATTTACTTTTGCAAACCGGAATTTACTTTTTCAATTGACCTGTTAAACAGCAGTTTAATCAATATTTTTATCTATCGCAAAGCGGAGAATTTTCCTCGAAGTATTCTTCGGGAATTCCTCGTTCCTGATCTTAACCATCTTTACGGCCTTGTATGAAACCATTCTGCTGTTTATTTTCCTGATCTCTTCGTTGAAATAAGCCTGTGCATCTTCTATTCCCTTAAGGCTCAGGGCATCGTAGTCGGGAAAGATTTCTGCAACAATAACCTCCTTGCTTTTCTGGGCTTTGCTTTCACCCGCATAAACAACAACTTCGGATACACCGTAAATCCTTGATATTTCGCTCTCGATCTCCTCGGGATATACATTCTTGCCGTTGCTGAGGACTATTATGTTTTTGATTCTGCCGGTGATATAAAGCCAGCCATCTTCGTCAAGTTTGCCATAATCCCCTGTCATGAAATAGCCTTCCTCGTCGAAGACGGCAGCGGTTGCCTCGGGATTCTTGTAATACCCGAGCATCACGTTGGGGCCCTTTACACAGATTTCGCCCTCGCCGTTTTCGTCCGGGTCCTTGATTTTTACCTGTTCACCGATAATGGGTATTCCGACGCTTCCTTTTTTCTGGTATTCATTGCGGTTGCATGAAACCAGCGGAGCACATTCGGTTATTCCGTAACCGTTCAGAATGGTTATTCCAAATGCGGTAAAATCGTCGATTATATCCTGGTTCAGGCTGGCACCGCCGCAGATAATGAATTGAAGCTTGCCGCCGAAGAAATTGTGAATGCTTCTAAAAAACGTCCTGCGCAAATCAATGCCTATTTTCAGCAAGGCATTGCTGATCTTTATCAAAAACCTGAGCATTTTCGCCTTGCCGCTTTTTTCGGCCGTCTGCCATATTTTCTTGTGCATTGTTTCAACAAACAGCGGTACCAGGACCAGGTGCGAAGGCTTTTGCTCCTGGATTTCCTCAAGAATATACCTGAGGCCGCTGGATATATAAATGGTTGACCCCTGGGCATAATGCCCCACGAAATTCACCGTTGAACCATAAGTATGATGGGGCGGCAGCACATTCATTGTTTTCGGGGTTATTGCAAACAAGTACATACCCTGGGTCATATCAGTAACAATATTCTTCTGTGAAAGCATTACCCCTTTTCCCCTGCCCGTTGCGCCAGAGGTGAAAACTATCGTGGCAAGGCGCTCGGCATCAATTTCATAGTCGTAATAGGAATTGTCGCCGTTTTTAAACCTCTCACTCCCCCTCCGGACAATGTCGGGGAGGTTCAGTGCGCCTTCCATACCGGCCTCACGCATGCAGATGTATGTTTTTACCTTAGGTATCTTATCCCGTATCGACTCGATTTTATCTTCTACCAGGGTACTGTAAAATACTGCTTCACAATCTGCGAAATCCATTATACCCGCCATTTCATCAGCAGGGAGATCCTTGTCGATGGGAACGGTAACCGCACCAATGGACATAAGGCTGAAATATGAGCATATCCATTCGTATGAGCTTTCGCCGATCAACGCAACATGTTTGTCCCTAAGGCCCATACTGATAAGTTCGGTGCCCATATCCCTGATATAATCCCTTGCCTCCGCATACGTCACATCAACGGTTTCCTTGTCGCGCGGATTTTTCTTGTATGAAATTGCAATCCTGTCCGGATATTTTTTGGCCACGTTTTCGGTCATAACCCTGAAATTCTCGAAAACGGTGGTTTCATACAGCGGATAATTCTTTTTTCTCATATGTTACTCGCTCCTTGCATAATGAAACAGCAAAACCCGCTTATTATCTTTTTCCCGCAACCTGTATCCCCCTGGACAAAAACGTTTCCTGCTGAAGCGTGAATTGCATAAAAAAATAACAAGCTGAATCTGTACCAATTATATTTTATTGCTGTTATATTTTATTGACTTCTGTCAAATATATCAGGGAAATTGCAGTAACAATTTCCAGGAAATCTTCATCAAAGCAGTAAATATAAAAATATTATCTATTCTATTTTAATTCTTCCCGGGGAAAATATCAATAACCCAATTAACTCGGGCTTTCCGTAACAACTTTCTTCATGTTTTTTTCAAATTTGCTGCGCGGTATCATAACCTGGTGACCGCATTTCTGGCATTCCATTCGGATATCCGCTCCTGTACGCACCACTTTCCATATTTTGCTCCCGCAGGGATGAGGTTTCTTCATTTCTACCAGATCACCCAGTTTAAACTCCTTACCGGCCATGCAAAACCTCCTCTGAAAGTGTTTACTTAGCCTGTATGCTCTTTATCGCCGATTCTTCATCGGGATAAATCTCAATCAGCTCTGTAAGCCTGATTATTTCAAACAGTTTTGCCACTTCGGGTGTCAGGGAACAGAGAACCAGCCTGCCGCCGTTTTCCCTGAACTTCCTGAAGCTTTTTACAATCATGCCCACTCCTGCATTATTAACATAACCAACACCCGACATATTAATTATAACAGATGTGCGGCTTTTTTCCTCCGACAGTTTTTCGAAATACTTCCTGCATTCTTCTTCGGTGCACAGCAATATCTGCCCTTTTATTGAACATATAAGAACATTACCTATTTCCTTTTCGATTACTTCCATTTTCCGTTCCTCCCAAAGAAGCCCTAACTTCTTGATACCACCAGTTTATGCGGGGTTAACAATAAATTATATTACTTCCCGGGAGGCAGGATGAAATCTTACCGGGAACCCAGGGCAAGCTCGCCCTCCAGCCAGTCGATAAACTGTCTTGCCGTTCTCGGTGACATCCCGTTGTATGCCATTTCCCACTGCATTGCTTTTTGCTCAAGCAGTTCAGGATCTATCGTTATATTCCTTTCTTCCGCCATTTTATGGACAATCTGAAGGTATTCCTTCTTAACCGGGGATGAAAACACAATTGTGATTCCAAACCTGTCGGACAGCGACAGTTTTTCCTGCATTGCATCCCTTGCCCTTATTTCATCGTCAGGGTTGTCGGAATACAGGCCGTCCCTTTCCGAAAACCTTTCCTTAACGATATGCCGCCTGTTCGTAGTTGCATAAAGCAGGATATTCTGAGGCCTGTGCTCGATCCCTCCTTCAAGCACTGCCTTAAGCGCCGTGTATTCCTCTTCGTTATTGCCAAAGGCAAGATCATCAATAAACAGGATAAACCTGAGACCACGCCCTGCCAGCATCGAAGTAAGCCCGGGTATCCGGTCCAGGTACCTCTTTGGCACTTCTACAAGTCTCAGACCCTTGTCACCGAACTCGTTAGCCAGTGCCTTTACCATTGAAGACTTGCCTGTTCCCCTGTCGCCATAGAACAGGATATTGTTCGCGGTTTTGCCCGAAAGAAAGATTTTCGTGTTCTTAACCGCCGTTTCCTTTTGCCTGTCCACAAGGTAAAGCTTGTCAAGAGTTATTGGATCGGGATTTTTAACAGGTACCAGCGCATTCGCGGCACCGTCATAGATAAAGAAAACATGCCTGCAGAAAAGACCCGCCCCGTTCCTGCGATGCCACGATATCCTGCTTTCGGGATCGATATTCCATCCTGTGCCCGGTTTCTTTTCGCAAAAAATGTTCCAGTCCGGAAGGCTGTCAATAACCCGGGTTACCGTTTCGCTGCATGAAAACATCTCTTTCATCCTGTTCCTGATTTCAGCACAGCTGATACCTGCAAGTTTCTTAAGTATTCCAAGTTCCACCATGGCCTGCTTAGCCAACGGATCATCGGCATCAATCGTCCCCTTTTCGCAGGATAGAGTAAAGATATTCTCGTCCCGGAGCGTTATATCCTCAATATGACGGTATAAACTCCTGCAGTTTTCTGAAAGCAGCGCAGCATGAACCTCACTGTAGGCTCTGATCGCTTCTTCAGCGCTGTCCGCCCCGTCACGCAGCAGCTTCAAAAGCTTAATAATCTTTTTAACCGCAGTATCTTCTGTTATGTTAATGTAAATACTCAGGCTTGCCAATTCAGTCAATAAAGCGTTCATCTAATGATTCCACCTTTTATTCTCCCTGGCTTGTTTATTCATCATTTGATTGAATCTATTATAGCATTTGGCGGCCTGAAAATCACCAGGACATACCAGTATATTTTTCCCGGAAGATATATGAAATGCAAGAGGCTTCAGCTGAGCACGTCAATAAAATGCGTGCCCTGCAGCAAGAGCAGGCTTACAGCAAAATAAACTGTATGAAAAAGGACCTGCCAGGCACAAATAATGTACAAGGCATATGAATAAAAATATATTAGTCGGGGCACGATCCCAATCAGATGATAAATTTCCAAATATAAAGCAAAGGGGTTGATTCTGCCGGAAAAGAGTAACACTTTTCTCAAAGAACTGCTATGATTGCACCTTGGGAGGACACAACAGGATGCACTGCTTTATAAAATTCTGCCGGCCGAAACGGCAGGTCAGGCGGTCCGGTTAAGCATTTGTTCACCGGTCCGCCTGTTATTTTTTTTCATTCCACCTGGCCAAACTGGTTGTCGGTGACAGGAAATACCCAATGACCAAAGGGTTTATAATATTTTTAAGAACCATCATGTTGATCTTGAAAAGGAAATTTTTATCGGTTATAATAGAACATAAGTTCTTTTATGAAGTTATTCGGCACGTGCCTGTCGGGTTAACAAGGAGGAGTTCCTTTGGAAAAGACCTTTAATTTTTTTGCGTTCCTTTCCAGGATGAAACATATAACACGCTGGGGGCTTATGAGGAATACAAATACAGAAAACATCCAGGAGCACAGCCTCCAGGTAGCAATGATTGCTCACGGTCTTGCCGTTATCAGCAACACCTGTTTCGGAAACAACATCAATGCCGAACGTGTCGCGCTTTTAGCGATATACCACGATTCCAACGAGGCAGTTATAGGTGATATGCCGACACCCATTAAATACTTCAGCCCGTCCATCCGGAATGCCTATAAGGATTTGGAGGATGTTTCAAAGATGAAACTCCTGTCAATGCTTCCTGATGAATTGATGGCGGTATACAAGGATATCCTTTTTTATGACGAGTCGTCCTACGAGGGGAAAATTGTAAAGGCGGCCGACAGAATAAGCGCGTATATCAAATGTATTGAGGAGGAAAAGGCAGGAAACAGCGAGTTTAAAAAAGCTGCTGAAGCAACCCTGAAAAAAATCCAGGACATGAAAATGCCCGAGGTGGAATATTTTTTCAGGCATTTCATGCCGGGCTTCAGGCTTACCCTTGATGAGCTGAACTGAAAACAGGATTGTCACACCCTGACAATCCTGGCTCCCAAGGTCTGAAGTTTTTTTTCCATTGATTCATAGCCTCGATCGATATGGTAAATATCGCTTATTTCGGTCCTGTCCTTTGCACACAGCCCTGCAAGAATCAGCGCAGCGCCGGCTCTCAGGTCTGTAGCCCTGACCTGGGCCCCGAGGAACCTGACCCCGCCTTCGATTATTGCCGTTCTGCCGTCTATTTTTATCCTGGCTCCCATCCTCTTTAACTCGCTTATATGCATGAAACGGTTTTCAAAAATGGTTTCAACAACCATACTTGTCCCTTCGGCCTGGCTTAAATATGCCGTCATCTGGGCCTGCATGTCGGTGGGGAAACCCGGGTACGGATGGGTCTTTACATCAACCGCCTTCGTACGTTCGGGCGCTTTTACATATATGCAGTTAAGCTCCTCGGCTATTTCCACGCCCGACTCCCGCAGTTTTGCAATAACGGGTTTAAGGTGATCGGACATGGCATTTTCAATGGTTATTTCACCGCCCGTCATCGCAGCGGCAAGCATAAAGGTTCCGGCTTCAATCCTGTCGGGTATGACTATATGTTCGGCCGGTGTAAGTTTGTCGGTGCCGATAACCCGTATGGTATCGGTTCCCGCGCCGGTTACATTTGCTCCCATCGATACCAGCATTGTGGCAAGATCCACAATCTCCGGCTCGGTGGCGGCGTTTTCGATCACCGTCTGGCCTTTCGCAAGAACAGATGCCATTAATATGTTTTCAGTTGCCCCAACACTTGGGAAATCAAGATATACCCTTGCTCCGGTCAATCTGCCCTTTACATGGGCTTCAACATAACCGTGGCCGGTATTGATGGTTGCTCCCAGGGCTGAAAAACCTTTCAGGTGCAGATCCACGGGCCTGCTGCCAATGGCGCATCCTCCGGGAAGCGGTACCCTTGCCCGGCCTTTTCTTGCCAAAAGCGGCCCCATAACAAGAAATGAACCCCGTATTGAATTAACAAGTTCATATGGTGCGGTATACTCGGTAACAGAATTTGTATCTATTGAAATTTCCCTTTTTTCAACATTAAAATCAACTTTTGCCCCTAAAGATGCAAGCAGGTCACACATGGTATGTACATCCTCAAGGTCCGGTACATCTCTCAATACACTTTTCCCTTCTGTCAGCAGGCATGCAGCCAGTGCCGGAAGAATGGCATTTTTCGCTCCGCTTATTCGAACCGTACCTTTGAGGGGAATACCACCGTCAATAATAAATACGCCCATTATTGCCTCTCCTTCTCTCGTCTTATGTACATAATTCCCCTGATGCGGTGGTGAAAAAATTATGTTCACAATTATTATGTTCAGTTTTAAATTGCTTTATTAAGGCGGTTTCTACCGGAATATCCTTTTAAATAATTGACAATTCAATCAGTTTTTAAACCTGAATTGCCAAAAAAAGAAACCCTGGCAGACCTTATTTTTTGAAAAAGTTTGCCAAACCCGCAATTAAACAAAATCATTTATTATTATACTATAAATAATAATAATTGCATCATAAATTTTCCTGTATTTCGTTTCCAAATTCAACCGGTTTTCGGCCTGCTTTATTGCTCCAGGGCGATTTTACAGTTCTCCTGCGTACATCAGTATTTTTTCAATTATTTCCAACAGTTCATAAAGTGTTATTGTGCTGCCGGGATTCATCCCGTCAATATAATCACTGAGAATCCCGTTCGCAACGGCGAATGAGACGGCGTCCCTGAACGGTTCGCCTGTTTCGCTTATGAAATTCGCGTATTCGGGTGATACGGGAACATTTGATATGTTGATCCCGGTTTTCCTGCGCAAAACCATAACGGCTGCATAAACTGCCTGATCTGTCCTTAACGGTTCATTACCCGAATTAATATACTGCGGATGCAAAAGGCCTGACCGTACCGCCTTTTCGGTTATATTTGCATTCCCGTATTCATAGGGAATAATGTCAAACAGGTATTTCATACCTTCATTGACGGTAAGTTCCTTTGCGTAATCAGTGTTTTTCCCTGAAAGGGAAGGCATTTCATATATTGAAGTAATATTTCCGATTATGGCATTCAGTTTATGATCGGCGGTATAGTTATTATACGCAAGGTCGGGCTCAATCACCGCAACCGCGCCGCTTTTTACCGGGTACACCGCAATTCTCCGTTCTTCAGGGAAGTATAAATTATCAACATCGTACCATTTTCCGTCATCGAAATCATAGAACCGTGTGCCGGCTTTGTCCATTTTTTCGGGTGCAACCGCAAACAACAGTTTAACCGGGCGTATAAAACCGCCAATCGGGAAGAAGCTCCCGTCGCTGCCCGCGGTCACTTTAAGCTCGCTTACCGGTATTACATACTTTTTACTTTTCTCGGGCCGTAATTCATATACCGGCGTTCTTATGTCAATTCTCACCGTTAAATCCTTAAATGTCTGTTTCAGCCTGAAATATGTATCCTGCAGGAAACTTCCCGGGATAATCGTCAGTTCCGCGTCAGGCGTTTTAATAATAAGATTTTGCATTACGCCCGACAACGTTTCAATAATCCCGCTGTCCAGTTCAACGCGTATAACCTCGGTATACGGCGGCGGGTTTGAAAGATCTATCGAAAACGTATGGTTTGTCATCATCCTTATTTTTTCCGAAAGGATGTGGGCGTTAATGCCCGAAACCCTCGCGCTCCAAATTCCGTCAACGGCAACCCCGTCTATCTCAACTATCTCACCAACGGGCACATCCTCTACCGGGATACCGGCATCGTATTCGGATCTGCCCTTGCGTGTTACTATCATAATTACTGCCGTAGGCTCAGACCTTAACCCCGTTTCAGCGCTGAAGGAATACAGCCTTGCATAATACAGGAAGTTTGCTCTCAGGCCGGTTACCCTGTATTCCGACCCGTCCACATTGTATTCTGTGGATTCTGAAAAATCGGCATTCTCTGATATTTCAAGGATAAATGTTACCCTTTCATCCGGGATCCATTCATAGAATATGCTGTTCTCGGTTACTGCGTCGGGGGTGTCCTTTATTCCGAATCCCCTCGGTCTTGGAGGAGGGCTGTACGGTTCGGTTTTAACCACAAGGGTTTTGCTCCATTCCGATGCCTTCCCTCCCAGGCTTGCGGGCGACACGGCCTGTATCCAGAAATAATAAACTGTATTTGCGGTAAGCTGTTCCACCCTCAGATAAGGCTGGCTGCGGAGCTGTTCGTAAGTTACTGTTATCGTGTTGGGCGCATTGCCGACGTTATCTTCTGTTCCGTACTTGATATTGTAACTGTAGCCTTCGCGCCAGGTCCAGAAAAGATCCACATATGTATCGGCGGCAATACCCTTAAGGTCGGTGGGTACGGTAGGATATTCGACCACAGGCGGATATTCAGGCAATGTTGTAACAATTATCGGATCTGACGGCTCAGACTCGATATTTCCTTCGGTATTATAAACGGTAATCCATACCAGGTAGGTCCTGTTGGGCTCAAGCCCGGTTGCGTCAAATTGGAACACGGTGTTTTCATCCGTGCCGAAATCTGGTGTCAAGACCGGTGAAAGGGGCTTTTGCAGGTCAAGCACATAGTTTTTGCCAAGGTCACTGTATGAAATATAATCCCTTCCGGTGATGTTTTTGACATTGCTTAAGGCCTTGTCATACTCCACGCAGTGGATCCTGATCTCCCAGCCCGTCTTATAGCTTACCTCCCGTTCGGGCTTTTTGTTCGGATCACCGTCGGGCAGGTTCCTGTTTTGAATATATTCATCGTAGGTAAAGGAGTTGCCGGAATTATAGAATCCGCCTGATACTTTGCCTTCGGGATCGTCCCTGCGGATTACGTACAGCCATTTCCCGAGCTCTTTGCTGTACATTTCCTTCCATGCCTTTTCCATCTGCATTGAAATCCGGTCTTTTCCGACCGAATCTCCCGGCTTCAGCCTGAACGGCGGAGAAGGCGGAGCCAGGGGCTTGTCGGCTTCCTTGTCAGGCCGCGTGATAATAACCTTCACGCTTGGTTTTGACAAATACGGCACCGATATCATGTATTCTCCGTCTTCACTTTCGATGAGATAATTCTTTTTTGCTACCATTACCACATAGTAAACGGTATTCGGCCTGAGATTGGTAATTTCGTATCGATATCCAATGATTCTTCCGGTGTTCAGTTCCTTTACCTGGTTCTGCGAACCCATTCTGACATTCGATACTATTTTCTTTGTCAGCGGCGGCAGGTTATCCAGGTTAATGTCGTTTATATTGTCACACAGGTACAAATCGTAATAAACATCGGTGTCTATCTCGCCTTCGCCCGTTATCGGCGGAAGCCAGAGCAATGTAACGCTTTTGTCGGTTAAAAGCTCGTCATATACTACCGGACCCGGATCTGCGTTCTGAAACCTGTCCACAAACTCAGGGCTTTGAGGATATTCAGGTATCTGTGTTTTCAATGAAATCTGCGTGGTGGAATAGAACGGCACATATGTGCCGTCAGGCCTGTAGGCATCGGCTTCTATCTTGTACTTGTATTTTTCAACCTCTTCTGGCTTCAGTTTCACCTCAATACGGTCATTATCCTCTATTACCGCGAAGAATGTTTCATTTCCTCTTTCATCGTAACGGTATAATTTATACTGCACCCTTGTAAATATGGCGCTTCCGATCGGTCCTTTAACAATAGGATCCCAGAACAGCATCCATCTGAGCCATTTGACCCCATCACTGTCAATGGACTCGCCTATATACTTTGCACGAAGAAGGATCTCTGTCTTGACCCGTACAACGGGCAATTCTTCATGGGGTGTTACAGATACATCGGAATTAACCAGGGGTATTACTTTTATTGAATACTCCCTGCCCGGAAGGGCGTTTGTATAGATATATTCAAGCCTTCCTCCCACAACCGAAACCCTGCTGTTTTCGGTTCCGATATCCGCCCCGATTATATCGGGTATTGATGGGGGCTGTGTAAAGCCCGTTGTATCAGAGATTAATATTCTGTAATCTATTCTTCCATCGGTATCCCAAACATCATCCCAGACTATCCTTATGTCGTTGGTTCCGGGAATCAGTTCAGCGTTGAATTCGAGGCCGGTAAGAAACTTAATGCGGTTTGATTTTCCCGACACAAAGGTATACTCGCCATACTGGCCGTACGTGTACCTGGACCTGCCGTAAAACTCGTATATCGTTCCGTGCTCAAGCTCGATTCCGTATCTTGTCGGGTTAAAGCTCCTGGCGGTTTCGTTCAGCGTAAACTGGATTACATCATCTATAACCCTTCCTGTACCGCGCTCCACCTTGTTAAAATAAAAAACCTGGGATCTTTCCACTGTTGTTATATCACTGGGGTATGTCGGGGCATCCCATTCAAACTCCACATACCAGTTCTGCCTTCCGGTATATTCATAGCCTATATCCGATACCCTTACATTCTGGGGCGGCGTGGACGGCATTGCCTGCTGGGCGAAAACTATATCTATTACAAAGGCCGCAACCATGGATATCACGATAAGCCACACTATTATTCTTGCAACAATAACTCTCTTCCTCATCAAACCTTCCCTCCGATTACCATTCACCCAAAAGCTCCAGTACTGTAATCACTGCCTTTAGCAGCTCCTCCACCGTTGCTTTTTCGGAAGCGTGATAGGAATAATTCCCGTCAAGCTCCGCAATACCCAGGTCCAGGGCTATTACAACCCTGTTGTATAAGGCGTCGGGTATTTCCTTTGAATTTGAAATATGCATATATGTTGAAGGCTGCATCATTGCGGACGGTATACCGGTTTTGTAAGCATAAATCTCCACAACGAGGGAATCGGCCTGTCCCCTGTTGATATCCCTGTTTACCGAGGAAACAGGGATTATGTCTCCAATGCCGTAGAAATTAATCTTCGCTGCTGTTGACAGGTCCTTTACCTGTCCTGTTGTTCCGGTTACAATTTCAAACAGGGTAACAGCATTTTCCCCGGATACAAAATCGGCCGGGTAAAGGGTTCTGCCGAAAACCTTGCGCAGGTCATATTTTTGAGACAGTTTTAGCAAATCCGGATCGGTAAAACCGTCTGTTTCGGGCACCGTAATCTGGTGAATGCTGAAAACGGTATATTCTCCCGGAACTTTTGCGGTTATAAGCACATACGGGAACATCCAGCCTTTTACGCCCGACGGTTCCACCCACGTGGTTTTCCCGCGGGGCAGCATATACGGTACAGTAAGGTTCTGGCTGCTGTTGTAAAGCAATTTCAGCTTGATGCCGCCCGAAAGCTCAGTTAACTCCGATCTGTTGACTACCGAGGCTGAAAGCCCTCTTCCTCCGTCTATAATGTCCTTGATATATAATGACAGTTCTTCTTCTATTCTTTCTATGACAAGCTCTATCAGTTTCTCCAGGTCGGCATAGCTCTGATAGGTCATTGTGCTTTCCTTTTCAAGGAGTTTTTCCAGCTCCCTGTCCAGGATACCGTATTTGAACGGCCCTGAAGCATCAGGTTTTTTCAGTATGTTATATATTATCTCGTTAATTTCGGCGTATGTCCTTCTCATGTTCAGCGAAGCAAAGCCGATGTCAAATACCCCGGAGTCGTATGAATAGCCAAGGACGGGCAGGACAGATCCCTTTGCCTTCCGCCCGACAGTCAGTTCCAGCATTGTTTCCTTAACGCCGGTAACACCCGGATGCTTTTTCAGAACCTCGGGATTTACGGTATCGGCTGTAAATATCAGTTCCCCGCCTGCTATTTTAATGGTCAGGCGGCTGTTGGTCTTCTGAAGGGTTTCAATTATTTCCATAGGGATTATTATTACATCCTTGTCCGCATCGGGTTTCTCTTTCGATATATCAACGGTGACACCTGTATAACCTGCTGCCTTCATGAAGTTTGAAATCATCGCGCCCTTGAGAAGAACCCTGTTTACAGATTTATTCGGTTCATCAACGGTAAAATACAGTTTTTTCGTAAGTTTATCGGCCCTTGATTCAAAGATGTCCCTTATTTCATCACGCCTGTGATCGTCGTCATAGTCCTTCTGGCTGAAGTCGGTACGTATCGTAACAGGCCCGATATGGTTTGAATCATCCACATTTCTCGCCCATATCTTGACATAATACCGCGTATTCGACAAAAGCGGTTTCCTTACGTATGTTCCGTCGCTTTTTTTCTGCCTTGCCTGGTAAATCCTTGCATAGTACATGTATTTGTCGCTTTCGGTGTCTTCCACGTAAGCATTTGTTTTTTCACGGTAGAACTCTATCCTTGTTCCGTCCTTCAGGGTATACCCGTAATCGCTGTCTTCCTCATCCCTGTCATACTGCAGGGTTATATAATCATCATAATCGTCGGTTCTCAGTTCTATGAAGTAATCATAGACCGGTTCTCCCTCAAAGCGTATTTCTATCTCATTCAGCGTGTTCCTTGTTTTCATCTGTATCGGCGCGCGGTATCGGCTGCGCCAGATTTCGTCATCGCTGTCATACCACATAGTGTCGTCGCCGTTGTTATAATAGGGCAGTATGTCGTACCATGTATCGGGTTCAAGATCATATAGCCTGAAATAATACCTTGTACCGTCCTTTACAACGGAATACCTGCTGCGGGGAAGCTCGGTATATGAATAGTCGGGCTGGCCTGCCTTTTTAATCATGACCTTAAGGTCCTCGGCCCGGACTCCCCTTGTCAGGCTTATGTTGAAACCTAACTGAACGTCGGCAACAGCTTCCAGGAACTTCGGTGCAGGAACCATTTTCGTTGTCACCGGGATGCTTACCCAGCTGCTGTATACGGCATCATCCGTCCCCCTGTTGCGCACCGCTCTTATACTGAAATAATAAAGGCGGTTGGGTTTTAAGAACGGCAGGTTAACCGGGAAACGCACCATACGGTTATTGCTTTCGTTGTACGAAAAGCCCAGCTCATACAGCTTTGTAGTATATACGTCGATACTCAGCTCGGTATCGTTACTGTTTGTACTGTAATTCCTATATACATCCATAAAGCCGGGATTGTATGCATTTCCGATATGGTACTCGTCATTGATATAATCCTCTTTCTTTGCATCGGGGCTTAACTTCTTTGTTGTACACACTATTTCATACGTAACGTCAGGTTCCGCATGCAGCCATGTAAGCGTTACCTTTGCATCGGTAAGCTCCGGCTCGCCTCTTTCATTGGTTGCGATCGAAAACTCAACCGGTGTCCTGGGGAGTCTTGCAAGATCATCCGTGCTTCCCGAATCGGTTTTCGGAGTTGTAATGAATTTTACGGGTGTTTCCTCGCCTGTAAGGAAATTATCCTCATCATCAACATACAAAACGGCCTGCATTTTGAAATAGTATGGGGTATTGGGCTTAAGAGGCTCGCCGTTTTCGGGAGGGAACCCGGTTATCAGCGTGGACAGAATCTCATCAGGATTATCATCGGGATACGTCGTAACGATCGTATCCACGAGCCTGAAACTGCCTTCTTCATTCGTGTCGCTCATATACAGCCTGTACTCAATCCTGCGCCCGTTCATAACATCGGTGTATTTTTTCCAGTCTTCGTTTGTCAGTATCTTTGAAAAACTTACGCTTATTCCTTCAAACACTGGCTTTCCTGTTTCCGGATCCAGCTCATCCTCGGGCTCCACTCCAAGGCTAAAGCCGGGTATGGGTATCGGCATATCCTTTGCGGGATAGGTTGTGAAACTTACCACCGGAGATATATACGAAATTATTTCACTGAGCTTTTCCATATCACCGTCAACCCAGCTTACCTCGTCATTGTTGTCAGCCCATGTTGAAAACATCCTTAGGTAGTATTTTGTATTCGGAACCAAAAAGTCGGGGTAATCCTTATCATTTTCAAAATCTATCGCCTGTCCCGAATGATAATCATAGAACAGCCTTATCCGCCGGGACTCTCCCTTGTCATTGGTTTCTATTCCGCCAAGTTCGAAGTAGAGCTTTCCGGTTTCTTCATCTTCGATAATGCTTTCCCGCCCGAATACAGCCACACGCTTCTCGGTTACGGGCATATTTACCGTAATCTCCGGCTCGCCTACTTTTTTTGTCTCACTTTCCTTTATATCGTCGGACAGGTATGTGTTCAGAAGAACATGAAAAGTCAGGTCACCGGCATTCTCGTCCATGTTATCCCAGAAGAGAGGCTTGTCAAAGTAAACCCTTATTTTTGTAAGCGGAAGCCTGACCTTTGTCTGCCCGACAGTGATATCCTGTTTACCCTGGTAAATGGGCTGAACCTCAATTTCCCTCGGAACCGGAGGTTTCCCTGTATCATGATCCAGTTTGCTCAAATCAATAGCCAGCGACCCCAGCGGCGTACCCGAATCTCCGTCGGTAACAACTACCCTGTAATAATACTGGGGATGTTCTCCCTTTTCATTAAGCGGAACCTCAATAATTATGCTTCCCCAGCCGATACTGTCGGGAATGCTGGAATCAGGCATCTTTATTCCTCCGCTTAATGTGGAATGGCCTTCAAGGAAGTCCGAGGCCGCCCCTGCCTCCTGCACCTGGTAGTACAGGTTGGGGTAGTTCCTGTTCTTTATCTTTTTAATCCTTACTTCCAGTTTATCAATATCAACTTTCGTAACTTCAAAATGCATGGGTGTAAAAATGGAATCAATATTGATATTCTGGAAGACTATGTCCTTGTTCACGACTGAAAAGCCCTGACCCGGGCCATAGCCGTATACAAGTTTGGAAAAAAGAACCTGCTGATCCTTGCTCTCGTCCCAGAAGAATAAACGGATATCCACATTTGCATACTCGGTTCCGGCTTTTATGCCGTCAGTCAGGTCAAGGACGCAGGAAACAAACCTGTCGGTACCGGTAACAGCACCGTTTTCCCCGAAGCCGGCAACGGTTTTCTCGGGTTCTGTTTCCACTATGACCATCCGGCCTTCATTATTGTATTTTGTACGGTAGTTCACCGGTGTCACCCTGTCGGTAATCTCGTTCATTCTTATGTGGAAATAGCAGAAATCAATGTTCTGTGTACTGTCGGGCTCCAGCATGTCATAATCTACCGCATCTCTCTGGGTAATCGGAACAATCTCCGTTCCGTTGAAAATTGTGGGTACCTTCCACTTCAGCGTTATTTGCGGTTCATGCCCGCTGATTATCCTTGTAACGGGTTCATTTGATGCCGGATCCTCCCTGTTTGTTTTATAATTATTGTCCAGGATGCCTCCCCTGTCATTGAAGGATGTCCCCTCAAAGGTTATGTCGGAAAGGAAATAGACCGTTTCTGCGCTGACCCATATATTGTACTTGTTCCTGAATGCAATGTAATCACCATACCGATCCCTGAACCTGAACGTGAGATCGTATATATGATCGGGAAGAAAGGTTAAACTTACCTTCCCGTCGGTAACATCACCCGATGTCTCTGACGTAAGTTCAACATAAGCTCCGTCCGGGTTATGCAGCTCCACGGTGACAACCTCGGTACCGTCGATGGGCGTCCATGTTATGTCCCATTTACCGGTATCCTGGTTATATGAAAATACCGGGCTGAAAACGTTGTTTGCAGCAAAGGAGGGCTGCACCGGAGGCAGAACCAATCCGAACAAAATGATTACGCTGATCAGTACAGATATAAATCTGTTAAAGTTTTTCACAAACTACACCCCGCAAATATTACAAAATGGAATAATCTTTCACGCAAACCTTTTGCGGTATTCCGCCGATCAATATACTTTCTGAAAACGGATATACCTCAATATTTATATCGTCACACAATCCCTTTATTTTTATCTGAATAGCAAACAAATCATCACCCATCAGGAATTTTAACATATACTGGTTAGTAAAGAATTCAGCAAATAGGTGTTTTGTATGTGGTATACCGTTGTTGCCGGCGACAGTCTTTACCAGATAGCCCGGCGCTTTGGAACAACCATCGAAACTCTTCAGCAGGCCAACAATCTTGAAAGTACAGAACTTGGAATCGGGCAGGTTCTTTATATTCCTCCCGTTCCGGGAAGAGTGTTCCAGTACACGGTTCAGCCCGGCGATTCGCTGTACAGCCTCTCCCGCCTTTTAGGCACAACCATTCCGAGCCTTATCGAGCTGAATGGTATTGAAAACAGCCTGATCTATGCAGGTCAAAGAATTTTAATACCCTTTTACACCGAAGTGATCGTCAATGTATCCATGGCGAACGTCAGAAGCGGCCCCGGCACGAACTATGCACCGGTTGTTGTAATGCAGCAGGGTGCGCGTCTTCCTGTAGTGGGATACAGAAACGGCTGGTACCAGGTGGGGCTTTTCAATGGCACGACAGGCTGGATTTCAGAAAACATAGTAATACTGAACGCGCACGACAGCAGCATGCCTGTCCAGCCTGTAATCGGCTTTTACACCCTTGCCGAAGGTCCGGGACTGCCGGGTTCGTATGCATCATTTGCCGACAATGTATCACAGCTTTCCAGCGTAGGCCTTTTCTTTTACCAGATCAGCAGGGATGACCCGACCCGGATTGATAAGTTCTTCCAGTTTACAGATCAGGATATACAGGTAATTGTGGCAATAGCCCACAGGAACAATATCAAGGTTCTTCCCGTTGTTCACAACCTTCTTTACCGGCCCGGCGGAACGGCACTGGCAAGGGAACTCGTACGCCGCCTTGTTTCTTCGCCGCAGAACCGCAGGGCATTTGCACAGAACCTTGTTTCGCTGATTGAACGGTATAATTTTGACGGTGTCAACATCGACATAGAGGATGCGTACACCGAAGACAGCGTAAACCTTGCGCAGCTTTATACCGACATCGCCGCGGAGTTAAGACCGCGCGGCTATTATTTCTCGGCCTCGGTGCCGTCAAGAATAAGTGACGAACCTTTCAATCCTTTTTCCGACCCCTTTGATTATGCGGTAATAGGGGAAGCAGTGGATGAGTTTATAGTGATGCTGTACAACGAGTACGGCTGGCCGGGCAGCCCTCCGGGCCCGCCTGTTTCGGTTCCGTGGATGAGAAGGGTCCTGGACTATACCAAGACCAAAATGCCGTGGTACAAAATTGCCGCTGCCGTGTCGGTATTCGGCTTTGACTTCAACTTAGCGACGAACAGAAGCTCTTACGTTTCCTTTGACAGGGCAGTTCAGCTTGCAAACCGGTACGGTGCCGCTATTCAGTTCGATATGCGCATGCAAACGCCCTGGTTTGCCTATACCGATGCCCAGGGCCAGCAGCACCAGGTCTGGTTTGAAAATGCCGACAGCATCCGCGCCAAGGTAATGACGGCATGGAACATGGGCATTAACGGGATTGCGCTCTGGCGCCTTGGAATGGAAGATCCGGCTATATGGGATATGCTTGCAAATGAGACCGTGGTAAAGAAAATAATTGAGAATTACAGGTAATGACCGCACCTTCAGCGGTCTTTCCTGTTCCCTGCCCCGATTGGTTAGCATTACAGGATTTCTTTCTTGTAAAGGCATATCAAAAGTTTCAAATCCCCTTCCATGCAGTCCCCGGAACAAATCCTTAAGGTTTTTGCTGCAAAAAAGAACTTGCCGGTTCATATACAGTTCAGTATTCTTTTTATGATATAATAAAACTGGACTGTGATTAATAATGATTGAACGGAGAATGGGCATGGAATTCCAACTTTCGAGGGATATGCTGTTTTCAGACACACCCGTTCCGGATGTGTTCATATACGATATAATGCCGTCGCTGCCTTCGGACTGTGTAAAAGTATACATATTCGGGCTTTACATGTGCAAATGCAATAAAAGCATTACACTGGACGATTTTGCAAAAAAGCTCGGCATGTCAAGGGACGCGTTAAATGCCGCCCTTGTTCTTCTTGAAAATGAAGAACTGCTTGTACGCACCCACACCGGTATTACCTTTACCAATGTAAAGGACAGGCTGTTAAACAGCCTGTACCGCAAAAAAGAAGAATCCACGCCCGACGAGGTACTGTCGAATACCCGGCATAACCAGCGCAGGGCGCAGTGTATACAGTCAATGAACCAGATGTTCTTCCAGGGCAGTATGCCCAGTGCGTGGTATACATTTATCGACGGTCTGTTCAGCCAGTATAATTTCGACGAAGATGTCATGATTTCCTTGTTTCAGTATTGCTATAACAAAAATGCACTGAACAGGAAATACATAGGCCAGGTTGCAGCAAGCTGGTCCAGGCGGAACATCACGACCCATATCGAACTGGAGAAATTCATGGAGGTTTTCCAGAAAACCCGTGACATTGGCTACCAGATAGCCAAGGTATTGCGCCTGCACAGGAGTCTTACGGTTTACGAGGAGGAGTTTGTTGATATATGGGTCAACCAGTACGGATACGATATGGATATAATTGAGCTGGCCCTGAGAAAAACCTCGGGCAAATCAAACCTGAATTTCAGGTATATACATAAAATACTTACAGACTGGTACAATGAAGGCCTTAAAACAAAAGAGGCAGTTATTGCCCGCCTGTCAAGGAAGGAGACAACACCGAAGGACGAAGCCGCTGCTGCAAAAGTACCGCAGAAAAACAACTTCAGGCAGAGGGAATACAGTAATGACTTTTATGAAAAAATCAAGAATTCCACCTTTAAATAACCGATTGCGATGTCTCTTTTGCCCAGTTCAAATCTATCAGGAGGAGTACGATGAATACCAGCTGGCATGAATTGAAGCGAGAGTTTTATAAACGCCGGGACAATGCAATACTCTCCCGGGATCAAAGGAAAGAAGAAGTATACCGGAAAGTGCCTGAAATCAAAGTGCTTGATCAGCAGATAACAGAGCTTGGCCTGTCGTATACCCGCGAAGCCATAAAACAGCAGCTGGCGCCGGACAGTGCAGGCTTTTTCGAAGAAAAAATCAGCAGACTGATTGAAAGAAAGAAAAAACTTCTTGTAGATAACGGGTTTCCCGCCGACTATCTTGAGGTTGAATATACATGCAAAAACTGTAATGACACGGGTTTTGTCCTTGATAAGGACGGAATACCGGGCACAACGCCATGCCACTGCTATCGTCAGCTCCTTGTTGAAAGGTTTTACGATATCTCGAACCTGAACAGTGACGGTCAGACAGGCTTTGAGTTTTTTAATGAGAATTATTACCCCGATTCGCCTGCTGAAGGAGCCGGAACTGATGTTTCCCCAAGAACCCAGGCCATAAGGGTAAAGGAAAAATGCATTGATTTTGTAAACAATTTTGAGGATAAGGATTGTCCCAATCTTTTCTTTACCGGGCCGACCGGCGTGGGAAAAACATTCCTGTCCAAATGCATCGCACTGGAAATCCTGAAAAAGGGGCATACCGTTCTGTACTTACCCGCCCCCGCGATGTTTGACATCATCTACAGGAGCAAGTACCAGTCTGACAGCATTATGCAGGACAATTCCCACCAGGATATTCTTAACACCGAGCTTCTGATCATAGATGACCTGGGTACCGAATCGCCGAGTGCGGCAAAATACACAGAGCTGTTAACCCTTTTAAACTACAGGAGCGCAAGAAATATTTCAACTCCCTGTAAAACCATTCTGTCCACGAACCTTGAACCAAAGGACCTGCATAAGATGTATTCCGAACGCGTTGTGTCGCGCATTCTCGGCGAATACGACATCCTGTATCTTTTCGGCGATGACATAAGACTGGTTAAAAGATTTATGAAGGACGGATTTTAACGGTTCTTTCGACAGGACATGTTCAGAAACAAATGTTAACCTGAATTTGATTTAGGTTGACATTATGCCTGTTGTATTGTATCATCATTTAAGGCAGTATTTTGCTTCAATAATAAAGAGTTTACCGCGGGGTGAAAAATGATGATACAAAAATCCGGCATAAAAAGCATGATTCTTATTGCCCTTTTTACTGCTCTTATCATAGTCGGGGCATTTATAAAAATCCCTAATCCCTTTTTCCCCGTACCGTTCACATTGCAGGGTGTTTTCTGCGCCCTGGCAGGGCTTGTGCTGGGCTCAAAACGCGGTGCCTGTGCAGTCGGTCTTTATATTGTAATGGGGCTTTCGGGCTTACCGGTTTTCACCCTTCCTTCGGGTCCCCAGTATATTTTCCAGCCCACTTTCGGGTTTCTGCTCGGCTTCGTTGCTACAGCCTATATCATCGGAAATGTTTCGGAGCCGGAAGGCTCATTTACCCCGGCCAAAGCCTTCGCCGCATCTTACCTGGGTCTTTTTGTCCAGTATGTAATCGGAATCCTGCACATGTATGCAATATACAATTTTTATAACAACCGCCCGACAGGGTTTTGGGCTCTTGTTTCAGGTATGGCCCTTTACTTTCTTAAAGACTTGATACTGTTTTCTTTTGTAGCTTCGGTATCCCCGGTAATAAAAAGAAGGCTTGCCGCCTTCAGTTCATAAGAAAAACCGATCATCCGGATTTATGCCCGTTAACGGTATTTGGGGACAACATGCATATGCTGTCACGGTAATCCTGCTATAAAGAAACAGCGCAGTGTTTTTCCTGAAGGAGGTTTCCGGGTATATTCCTCAAGTACCTCCACCGGTTTCAGCCCCGATTCACCAAGTGCGGCTTTTACTTCTTCGATACGCCAGGCTTTTTGCTTCTGCTCCTCTTCTATTTTTTTATACAACTGTCCCGATTCCTTTACAAAAAAGGTCAGATCAAAGGAGCAAATCCTGTCGTCGGGATTATACCCACTCTGCCATATATACGAAATCTCATCGCCGATCTCGTAAAAAACGTTGTCGCCAAGGACGTTTTCATACTTGTACGGGGTATTCATGTCAAAAACAAACAGCCCGCCCGGGTTCAGGTAATTCTTCACAAGCCTGAAAACAGATTTCAAATCGCTGAAATCGGTTATATAATTAAGGCTGTCCATTGTACAGACAACAGCGTCAACCGTTCCATACAGCTCGAAGTTTCTCATATCCTGGCACACCCAAAGCGGAGAAACCCCGAGCTCCGCGGATTTCTCCAGCGCACAGTTAAGCATGTCCGGGGATATATCAACGCCGATCATATCATAGCCCCGTTTTGCAAACTCTACGGTCAGGCTGCCCGTTCCGCATGCCAGATCAAGCAGAAGTCCGGGTTTTTTTGATCCATACTCCAAAAACAGGGCTTCAATATAATCAGCCAGTTTTGAATAATCCATGTCCCTCATCAGTCGATCATAAACATAGGCAAAATCGCAGTACATACAGACCCCCGTGCATGATAAAATTAAAGATGAGCTCGGCCCATCTTTAAAAGTTCCTTTTAAGGCTTAACCTGATTTCCTTCTTTTTGACAGCAAACCGCCTATTCTTCCTGTTTCTTTTGCACTAAGACTTTTCCAGCCTTCCTTCTGCACTTTTTCCAAAAGACCCAGTTCCTTCGCGATTTCCAGCTTCAGCTTCTCATTCTTTTTCGATGCCATTTATAACCACCTCGTTTAGTATTATACCCCTGCGAGGCGGTGCGTATTCAACAGTATAAAAATATGACGGGCGGGAAACAGGTTAATTACCGTGTCCCTGCTCGTGAATCAGCCTGTTGATCTCTTCAACGGCTCTTAAAAGCTGTTTGTCCTCACCTTCGGGAATTTCATCGATACTGTAGTACCTGTACTTTTCGTCATTATCTATTTCAATGTCGGGAACTACCCCTACCCCGTGAATTGAAACACCTGAAGGCGTATAGTATTCCGCTGACGTAAACTTCAGACCTGCATCCCCTTCGAGAGGGATTATCGTTTGGACAAGGCCTTTGCCGAAAGTGGTTTTCCCTATCAGGGTGCCTTTGTTGTAATCCTTTATTGCCGCCGACAGGATCTCGGAAGCACTGGCACTGTATTCGTTAATAAGCACTGTCAGGGGCATTTTGAATTCATTCGCGCCCGACTTCTCCTCACTCTGTTTTCCGTACCTGTCCTTGGTATACACAATCAGCCCTTCTGGAACAATTATATCCGCCATGCGGACAACCTGGCTGTAATCCCCGCCCGGGTTGTTCCTCAAATCAAGAATCAGGCCCTTCGCACCCTGGGAAATCAGCTGGTTGACATGTTTTACAAAATCCTGCGTAATGTCTTCATCAAACAGTTTCAACTGGATGTATCCTATATTGTCATTTATCATTCTGCTGTGAATATACACAAGGTTAATGACTTTCCGAACCATGGAAAGCTCAACGTAGTTATTGATCTCCGGCCTGTATACGGTAATATCCACTTCTGTATCGGGCTGCCCCTTAATCTTCTGAACAATCAGGTTTAAATCGGTTATCGGTGTAACATCCTCTCCATTCACGAAGACTATCTTATCCCCGTTACGCATTCCTGCAGCCTTGGCCGGGGAATCGTCAAAGATATCGGCAACAGTGGCCAGCCCGTCGTCGTCCATGAAAACGGTAACGCCTATGCCGACATAACTTCCGGTCTGCTGTTCCATGAAGCTCTTCATCATGTCGGGTGTATAGTACACCGTGTACGGATCTCCAACCGCATCAACCATACCTTTTATTGCGCCTTCAAGAAGGGTATTCTCGTCAAGCTCCTTGTAATAACTGTTCAGCAATATGGATTTCACCCTGTTGAAATTCATTATATTTTCCCGTGACACATTCTGACTGAACACAATCTCGTATTTCGGGTTCAGCGCATCAATAAGGTTATTCGTAAAAAAACCCGCGGTAAAACAAGTGATTGCAACAATTAAGCAAATGAGTACAGTTAATACGTTCCTTTTCATTTCAACACTTCCCATACATTTTTTGTTTGCCCGGCGGACAGGGCCTTAAGCACAAATCATCAGGTCCGGGGCTTCATATAAATATATATTTTCCAGGATTATTAAAATGTCTCATAAACAAGAGTTTTATCAAAAATAAAATACCCGGTTTCCCGGGCTTTTAATAGAGTTCTTGATAAAACAGAACCAAAAATGATTATATCCTATGGTTTGACATATTTCAAAGGATCCTGCGTAGCTCCGTTCTTTCTTACCTCAAAATGGAGGTGCGGACCGGTAGCGACCCCTGTTTTTCCTGCCTTTGCTATTGCCTGGCCGGCTTTGACTCTCTGACCTGTCTGCACAAGGAATCCGCGGTTGTTAATGTGGGCATACAGCGTTGTAATACCGCTGCCGTGGTCTATGATTATACAGTTGCCGTAACCGCCGCGGGTACCTGCATAAATAACGATTCCGTCTGCTGCTGCAACAATTTTTTCATTCAATTTTGAACCAATGTCTATCCCGGTATGCATTTTCCATACCTTGTATATGGGATGAAGCCTGTTGCCGTATTTGGATGCGATTTTTTTGTTCGTCGGCATGGGCCAGACCATTTTCCCTCCGAATTCCAGGTCGCCCTGGCTCTGCATGTTCCTTATCAGCTCTTCAAGTTCCCTGGATTCCTTAAGTAATTCATCTTCCTGTTTCTCATACTCTTCCTTGCTTTTTAAGTCTTTCTGGATCGCAGCATCTATTGAAGATCTTGACACTTCAAGTTCCTGTATCTGCAGTGCATATTGCCTGGCCTGCTCCACGCAGTTGTCCATCTCATACTGCCTTTGTGCCTTAAGCTCTTCGATCTCCTGCTTCTTCTTGTTTACACTGTTCAGCAGCATCCTGTCGTATTCGCTGATCTGGTTCATCAGCCTGAGCCTGATAAAAAACTCATTCCAGTTACTGCTTTTCAGCAGCTCGTCCAGCTTCCAAACCGTGCTTGAACATTTATACATCACGTTCAGCCGCTGTTTCAATAAAGCTTCCTGTTGCGCGTATTCTTCCTCGGCCAATGCGATTGCTTCATTAAGGGAATCTATTGCAGACTCGATTAATTGGATCTTCTGCTCAATCTCTTCCTTCTTCAGACCCAATGCCTCAAGTTCCTTGACTATCTGTTCGCGTTTGTATTTTCTCCAGTTAATGTCTTCGCTTATTTTCTTAATCTGCTTACGGTAATACGATAAGTCTGACTGGGTCTCCTTCAACTGCTGCTGATACTTCGACAGGTCATCCGCAGATACCTGTATTGTCATTGCAATTGCCATAAGGCACATAATGATGATATAACCAACGCGCCTTATAACTGCTGAAAAATTCCTATGATTGCTTTGCATCATTGAAGTCCTCCGGCAAATATAACTTTTCTCATGTGTAAAAAACCAAACTACGGCGGAAACCGCTCTGCAACTCCGTAAGCCCGGATATGCAGCCGGGCGGCAGTCAAAAATTCACCGCTGTGTAATACTATATCGGCAGATTCATACTTCCGCCTTTATGGAAAAAGTTTCACCATTACTAATTATACCTAAACAAGCCTTACACATTCAAGTGTTTTCTTACAGAAATTATGCTTCCGACGCTGCCCATTACCACGCCTATTATCGCGTAGATGACAAAAATCTGGCCGCCGACGCTTCCAAGGGGCACCAGTTTAACCAGGTCATTGATGCCATACTCAAGGGTGCTTGCATTAACGTATGATTCCACTGAATTATACAGGTAGCTTGTCAGAATGAATGAAACAATCGCCCCGATGAAACCGATAATAATCCCTTCTATGATGAACGGCCAGCGTATAAACCAGTCGCTTGCGCCTATATACTTCATTATCTCAATTTCTTTCCGCCTTGCGTAAACTGTAAGTTTTATCGTATTTGCTATTATGGAAACAGAAATAACCAAAAGCAGGGCAAGCACAACCATACTTCCTATATTGATCCAGTTCAGGAAAGTACTCAGCTTCTTCAGCGATTCATACGGGTAATTCACGTCCTCAACGCCCTGCATTTTCCTGATTTCTTCGGTAAATGCCTCACTGTCCTCAACGTTTTTCAGGTGTATCCTGAATGAATCGCTGAGAAAATCAGGTGTAAGACCCACAAGAAGATCCGAGTCATCAAGGTATTGGGTTACCAGCTGTGCATATGCCTGTTCCTTTGTAATTTTCACATATGTTAAAACCCGTTCGTCATTTTTTATCTTCATTTCCACGTCGTCAGTCTCAAACTGCGAAGCGTTGTTCTCAAGAAAAACCACAATTTCAACCTGTGCTTTCAGCCTGTTCATATTGTACGAAAAATTTATTATAAGCATTAAAAAGATACCGAATATTAAAAGCGAAGCGATGACCATTGACACAGATGCAAGCGACATCAATATGTTTTTATATGTATTGGCAAAGCCTTCCTTTACAATATACTTTATCGTCCTAATCTTCATTTGTATAGTTCCCTTCCTGTACATCCCGAATTATTCTTCCGTACTCGAGGTTAATAACTCTTTTTCTCATTTGATCCACGATGCTTTTTTCATGGGTTGCCACAATGACCGTAGTTCCCCTCTGGTTTATCTCATCGAGTAAATTCATGATCTCCCAGCTGGTTTCAGGATCCAGGTTGCCTGTAGGCTCATCGGCCAGCAAAACCGAAGGGTTGTTGACAATAGCCCTTGCCACTGCCACTCTCTGCTGCTCCCCTCCTGAAAGCTGGTCGGGGTATGCCCTGGCTTTTTTGCTTAACCCGACAAGGGCGAGAGCAACGGGCACCTGCCTGCGAATGTCTTTCGGCTGGGCTTCCACTATCTGCATTGCGAAGGCGACATTGTCATAGACTGTTTTGTTGGGCAGGAGCCTGAAATCCTGAAAAACAGTACCCAACCCCCTTCTGAGGTAAGGCACTTCCCTTCTCGGCATATCGTGTATGCTGAACTCATTGACGTAAACTTCTCCCTCGGTGGGTACTTCCTCGCGCAGCATAAGTTTAAGCAGTGTTGATTTGCCTGAGCCGCTCGGGCCGATAATAAAGACAAATTCGCCTTTTTCTATTGTAAATGTTGCATCCTGCAACCCGATGGTACCATTCGGATAACGCTTTGTTACATTTCTGAATTCTATCAATGCAGTTCATCCTCTGTTTATGTATTTTTCAAGTTCATTTGTTTGTTTCGTCAAGGTAGCGTTTTACCATCATCGCAACCTTGAAAAGCATAGCATCTTCAAAATTGCGCAAATCCATACCGGTCAGCTTCTGTATCTTGTCCAGCCTGTATACAAGAGTATTCCTGTGTACAAAAAGCTGCCTTGATGTTTCACTGACATTCAGGCTGTTTTCAAAAAATTTCTTGATGGTGATCATTGTTTCCTGATCTATGTGGTCGTAAACATCGTCCTTAAAAACTTCGTTCAGAAACAGCCTGCACAAAGTGGTGGGGAGCTGGTATATCAGGCGGCCAATGCCTAAATGGTTGTAATCTACTATATCCTTGTCGGTTTCAAAGATCTTGCCTATTGCAAGCGCAGTCTGGGCGTCCTTGTAAGAACGGGAAATATCACGCAGCCGGGTCACCTCTGTTCCGATTCCCACTGCCGCTTTCACCATGAGCTCGGTATTCAGCGTATCGATAATAATTCTTGCCTTTCGGTAAATATCGTCTTCCTGTTCCTTGTCCTTCAGTTCCTTGACCAGTACAGTGTTCTGATCATCGAGCAGAACGACAAAATCCTTTGAATCGTTCGGGAAAAGGCTCTGAATCACGTTGTATGCGTGAATGTCCCTGGACTTTTCGGTGTGAATGGAGTATATGATTCTGCGAACATTGTCCTTTACTCTAAGCTCTTTCGCGCGAAGTGAGATGTCCCCCGGAAGTATGTTTCCGAGTACCACATTCTTTATGAAACTGTTTTTGTCGAACTTCTCCTCGTAGTACAGCCGCGCATTCTCAATGGAAAGAGAAATAAGTTCCATGGCTTCTTTCCGCTGCTGTATCTTACCGTACAGCACCACTACCATATCAAGGGATCCGCGGTTACCGATTTTCATGAAAGCGGCTTTTTCATTTTCGGCGTAGTCCTTACTGGAGTCCAGGAAATCCTGGACATCTTCGATATAACTGCCTGCAGCATCCTGCCGGGTGCTCGCAAAGACTATACCGTTCGAATCGGTAATGTCCAAATCACAATCCAGTATATCCCTGATACGATAAACAAGGGACTGAAAAACCTTGGCCGACAAAAAAATACCCCCATTCCTTCCCTTCGAAACCGATTAAGGGAATGAGACACTTTTGTGCATTTTACCTATTCATTATACAACAAAATTTTCAGGCTGTACAAGGTTTAGAAGATAAATATGGGATGAAATTTCAAAAACCGACCGGACCGGTTCAATCATTAAAGGCAGTGACCCTTCCGGAGAAAACCTGCATAATGGTATCTATCAGCTCCTTGTTTCGTATATCCGAGGTATTGTGCATAATTATCTGTTTTGGAGCAGCGGATATAAGAAAACTGATTAACAGATCCTCCTCCTTTATAATCCCGTCGGCATCATCGCCGGCCAAATCAATCAGCCACTGCTCCGATATTCTTTCCATGTTTTCATCGTAAATTGAAAAGCCTGAATCTTTCTCGGCAATAATATGAACGCATTTGAACTTGGGTTTCTGCATCTGCACAAAACAAGACAGAAGTTTTATAAACTCCTGGTACTCCCTTTCTATCAGGTACTGCCTAACTGCCCAGTCCATGATCTCTTCAAGCTCTTTTACATATTCCTGCATCCTGAATGTTACAAACCCTTCAAGGATTATATGGTCACTGTTGTTCAGGAAATCGGTAAGTTTCTTGGTTACCAGGTTTTTCCGCCTTATTCTTATAACCGTGTCCAATATATTCTGATCATTATCCTTGATTCTTTTCTGGGCAATGAGAATAATCTCCCTGCGTTCATTGGGTTTCAGATACCCGTAATTTTTCTTTGCAATTCTGTTCAGCAACATTCCGTCGTATGCGGTCATCAGGTAATCGGCCAGTACCTGCGACAGCTGTTCAAGAAAAGTTTTACTTTCCCTGTACCTGTCATTCTTCGTGCATTCTATGGCAATAAGTCCGTCCTCCTGTTCCTGGTTTATCCTGAATAAATCCGGGTCTGTATTGGCTTCAACAAGTTCTTTTCTGAGAAAATTCAAAAGCTCGCCGGCTCCGTCTCCTGCTGCAATGCGCACAGGCTGCATATTCACACTTCCTTTCTCAGGTGTAGTATATGAAAGTCCGAAAGTGCGTATACTGTTATAGGGTATGTAAAAAATGTCAAGGCATGCTTTGATATTTTCAGTGTTTTGGTTCTGACATTCATAATTTTTCTCCATGCAATTTTCTTCACCGTTTACAGGCTGGAACACGTCAGCTGAATTCCCTGCCGGATAACCGTTCTGCCTTACCTTAATATACTATTCACTGCTGAAAACTTAGGTGCAAGAACAATGCCGATATAAAATTTCAGCCGTGTCTCTGTTTCATTTCGCCAAGATACCTGAAATCCGGCTTTACTATCAGATCCATCAGGTACGCTGAACGCTCGGAGTTATGTATCCTGTTCCTGTTCAAATCCCGTATAATTGCCTCTGATGTTTTTATGCCGATTCCATGCCCGTAATAGTAATCATTAAGCAGTTTAATCACGTTTTCACCCTGCCATTCGGGTGTATCGGGGTTTACATCGGGGTTTTTGAAATACAGGCAGTCTCCGGGTATTGCGTCTTTAACTCCGCGATAGTTCCTTACTCCCAAATCCTTGTCGAGGTACTTCCAGTCCATAAGGTAAATGTCGGAGAACAGCCTGTTGAACAGTTCTTTTGGAAATACTTCAGTAATGGCAAGGTAAAACACAATTACGATTGCGGTGGCGCATTCTGTTCCATACATCCTGCTGTTTCTAAGGATATCCCGTACGGCGTCGTAAGCATCGGCATCCTTTTTCAGCCGGAATCCGCCTTCCCCGGTCCTGTCCCAGTACCTTTTATTGCAGATCGAATCCTTGAAGAGCCTGAATGAGAAAAAACTGTTGTTAAGCCGTTCCGCGGCTTTTACTGTTTCTTTCCTGGCAGAAACCTCGAAATCAAGAATCTGTTCGTCCGGATATGAAAATACAGCACCAGCCTTATGCATCATGCCCGCAATCTGCAGTTTCACCCCGTCCGGGCCATACCTTTCCGAAAGCAGGTTCTCATCAACCACATTCCTTCTCACGACAATCATTTTATCCCTTCCTTTACAATCAGTTTTACTTCATCATATGTACAAGGTGTTGAAAAGGTAATACCGGCATCGGGTTTTATATTGTGAAAAAAAAATACCGGAAACTATTGACATCAAAATAAAAGCACTGTATTATTGTATTAAGCGCTTAATACAATAATACAGTAATACAAAGGAGTGATAGAATGCCGTGGGATCTGAAACCCGATCGCCCGATTTATCCGCAGTTGATCGAACAGATAGAACTTAAGATTTGTTCGGGAGTCTATCCTTTGGGCTCTAAACTTCCTTCTGTCCGCGATTTGGCCCAGGAGGCTTCGGTTAATCCCAACACAATGCAAAGAGCTCTTGCGAAACTTGAAGAAAACGGCCTGCTGTATACACATCGCACAAGCGGCAGGTATGTAACGGAGGATGTGAAAATGGTTCAGAAAGTCAAAGACAAACTGGCACGGGAACTCGTTCAGGAATTTCTTCAGAACATGACAAGGCTTGGATTCAATAAAAATGAGATTTTATCAATTATCGCAAAGATGACGGGAGGTGCTGATAATGCGTAATATTCTTGAGTGTGAAAACCTGTCAAAACACTTCGGACCCGTAAAGGCACTTGATTCTGTTACCCTGAGCATTCCCCGGGGCAGAATTACAGGACTATTGGGACCAAACGGAAGCGGGAAAACAACCTTTATCAAAATCTGCAACGCTCTCCTTACTCCTTCAGAAGGCAAAATACTCATTGACGGGTTTGAACCGGGCGTTGAGACAAAAAAGGTAGTTTCCTATCTTCCTGAAAAGTCGTATCTGAACGACTGGATGAAGGTTTCGGAAATAGTGGAATTCTTTAAGGATTTCTATGCAGATTTCAACAGGGATAAAGCCTATGATATGCTCGGCAGACTGAAAATTGACGCAAAAACAAGGTTAAAAACCCTGTCAAAGGGAACCAAGGAAAAGGTCCAGCTTGTGCTTGTAATGAGCAGAGAGGCAAAGCTGTATCTTCTTGATGAACCAATAGGCGGTGTTGATCCTGCTGCCCGTGATTATATACTTGAAACAATTATTTCAAATTACAGTGAGAATGCCGCCGTGATTATATCAACCCATTTAATAGCCGATATTGAAAGAATACTTGATGATGTTATTTTCTTGAAAGACGGTAAGGTTATACTTTCCAAATCAGTGGATGAAGTCCGTGATGAATCAGGTAAATCAATAGATGCTCTTTTCAGGGAGGTGTTCAGATGTTAGCCAGGTTAATGAAATATGAAATAAAAGCCACTGCACGCTGGTTTTTGCCGCTGTATGCAACAATGCTGATTATTGCATTAATAAACAGGTTTACACTGTATAGTCCGTTCATGGTAACTGAATATACATTCACAAATCCGCCGGCTGATAACTCCGCTGCGTTTCCGTCCGGCTCTTTCCAATTGGCTGTAAAAGGCACTGTATCGTCGTTCTTAATGGCGATATATGTGATGATGTTTATCGGAATATTTGCTGTTACCCTGATTATAGTAATACAAAGGTTCTATAAAAGCCTTTTGGGCAGCGAAGGATATCTCATGTTCACCCTTCCTGTCGAGGCATGGCAGCATGTACTTAACAAACTGATTGTCTCCATGATCTGGTGTTTCCTGAGTTTAATGGTTGTATTCGGTTCATTATGTATCCTTGTACCGAAAGAGGAACTTGCCATACTCGCAAGTGATTTAAAATCAATCGCAGACAGCTTGGGTACGGTTGCCGTCGTTAAAATTGCCATTGGATCCGTCCTGGGATTCGCGTCCAGTATACTGCAGATATATACGGCAATATCCCTCGGCCAGTTGTTCAACAAGCATAAACTGCTGATTTCCTTCGGCATGTATATTGGTATCAGCTCAGTCCTTCAGTTTGTATCATCGTTGATTATAGTTATTTTCACCGGACTGACGTACAGACCGGGCATCAGCGCTGAACTTCAAATCAGTCGTACACTGAATCCAATGCTGTTCATAGCTGTTGTCTCTGCTGCGGGGTTTTTCATCCTGACAAGTTATCTTCTGAAAAGGAAGCTGAACCTTGAATAGGTTCGGTTTCAGAAATACATAACTTTTTACGCATATATAAATCCATACTGACAACCATCCTCAGGGGAGTGATGCCAGCGGGAAAAATATAATGCATTTCGGGCGACTGCCGGAATCACCTCATCAATAATCTGCCGGCAGTTTTGCCTGCAATACGGCATGAAACCTGTGCTGAACAATCATGAAAATGGTGGAGGTAAGTATCATGGAACTGATTATTTCTTCTGTTTCAAAAATCATTAATAATATGACCCTGTTTTTGCCCGTTCCTTTTTTGTGGTGGCTGATCCGCCACCGGAAAGAGGAATCCTTTTTCAGGTGGATAGGCCTGTATAAGCCTTCAGTTACAGTGCATTGGCATGTTGCATTAATTTGCGGGCTTGTTTTTGTTCTTCCCTTCATATTTGACTTTACGGTATTTTTGCCGTCTTCGGACATTGAAGTAATTGAGCAAAGCGAGGCATTCGCAGGCAATGCATATGCCGGGCTTGCATGGGCAGCGGTTATTCCGGCCTTTATCGAAAACTTATTTGCAAACGGATTATGCGAGGAACTGTTTTTCCGCGGATTTTTAGGAAAGCGGCTGATATCAAGAATCGGGGTTATCAAGGGTATTACGGTCCAGGCAGCCGTTTTTGCACTGGTACATAACATCCTGTGCCTGCTTGGCGGTGTTGAAGTCAGCCTGTCATACCATATTTACATTTTCTTAATGGCAGGTGCCTTCGGATTCATGGCAGGCTACCTGAATGAAAAAATCTTCAACGGCTCTATTATACCCACTATTATTATCCACGGGCTTGGAAACTTCATTACGACAATGAATATCGCTTTTAACAGGTAACAGGCATCATCTAATATTGTCCCTGTACTTTCTTAATTTTTCTTTTAGTGAATCATTCTCATCATATCGGGTATTGCCGCCGTATAACCAGGAATACTCCTCTTTCCTGGTTATTTTCCGGTCTTCGGTGCTGTACGCAATGTCTCCCTGTTCCGTACTCAGCAATAACACGCTTTTGTCAAGATACTCATTAATCCTGTCATGGAAGGATGCCATTTTCTCTATATCAAACTCTTCCACCTGGCCTGTAATGTTGAACCTGATTTCATCTTCATCGGCTATAATTTCAGTCCCCTGTTCGTCTATTGAAAACAGCCTGTAATTATATGTTCCCCATCCCTGGATCATATACGGATTGTATCTCAACAGAAAATCCTTATCGTCAATGGTGCATAAATAAACAGAGTTCCAGCCGGCATGAGCCAGGCCTGCAGGCTCCTTAAGGATGATATTGCCTTCATCATCAAGGATTTTCAGTATTGCTTCCTGGGTTTCTTCGATTTTTGATATATCCACCGTTATTTTCTCATCAATGCCGTCATGGGTCAGATCGGCATAGCCAATAACTATATCACCATGGCCTCCTGTACCGGCTTCAGCATCCTTGCCGGCATTATCCACGGGTACATCCGTGTTATCGTTCAAAACAGTGCATGCCGCTGTAAAGAAGCATGATATAAGGATCAGCGAAAGAAACCATATGTGCATTTTCCTTTTTTTCATAAAACCACCCTCCCTGGTTTATCAAAGACAAACCGCAGGGCGAACCCTGTGAAAATTACCCAAGAATATTGCATATGAAACTGTAATTAATCTTACTCATGTCATCCACCACTGCATCAGCCTTCGACAGATCCTGGTTCCCTGAACCGGGATTTAAAAAGCCGACGCATTTAATACCTGCAGCAAATGCCGCTTCAACCCCCGCTGCCGAATCCTCTATAACAACGCATTCATTCAGTTCAACACCCAAAAGGCTTGCCGCCCTGATAAAAATGTCCGGGGCGGGTTTGCTTCTCTCCAGTTCCTCGCCGCTGACAATAATCCTGAAGTACTGCTCCAGGCGGAGTTTTCTGATTACAGCCTCTATAAATTCCATTGGTGATGAAGAGGCAATTGCAATTGAAACGTTGTGCGATGCCAGATCCTGCAGCAGTTCCCTGACTCCGCTTATCGCATCCATTTCGGATTCGTCCAGTGCCTCAAGCGAAAGTTTCAGCCTGAACTCCAGCAATTCATCGATGCTCTGGCTCAAACCCATTTTTTTCTTTATATCGGCATACATCTCAGGGTTTGCCACACCGGCATACCGGCTTAAAAAATTGTCATCGACATCTATACCAAACCTGCCCAGCACTTTTTTATCCACACTGAAGTGCAGCGGCTCGCTGTTGATTAAAACCCCGTCCATGTCGAAAATAACAGCTTTAAGCATTTTCATCCGTCCTCCGGTTTTTTTGTACAATATTTAAACTACACCTAAAAAGCCCTGAAAACATAATCTCATCACTTTGCTGCATTCTCGGCTATTTTCACAATTACTTCAGCAGCCTTCTTCATCGAGTTTATTGATACAAATTCAAATTTACCGTGAAAGTTCTGCCCCCCTGTGAATATATTCGGTGTCGGAAGTCCCATGTATGAAAGCCTTGCTCCGTCCGTTCCTCCCCTGATCGGGGTGACAAGGGGTTTAACCCCGACCTGTTCCATCGCCTCTTTCGCCAGCTCGATTATATGCATCACGGGCTCTATCTTTTCCCGCATATTATAATACTGATCCTTCTGCTCAAGAACAACGGTACCCTCACCGTATTTAAAATTCAGAAACTCGGTTATTCTTTCCATAAGCGTTTTTCTTTCGCTGAACCTTTCCCTGTCATGGTCACGGATGATATAGTTCAGAACCGTCCTTTCAACCGAGCCTTCGATGGAGTTCAGGTGGAAAAATCCTTCATAGTTCTCGGTATGCGAAGGCGTTTCGGCCTGCGGAAGCATCGCATTCAGTTCCATCGCAATCAGTATTGAGTTCTTCATCTTGTTTTTTGAGCTTCCCGGGTGCACATTGACCCCGTTTATTGTAATTTTCGCATACGCAGCGTTAAAATTTTCATACTCAAGCTGACCTTCAACCGAGCCGTCAACCGTATATGCGAAATCGGCTCCGAACTTTTCTATGTTGAAACGGTCTGCGCCCCTGCCTATCTCTTCATCAGGAGTGAAAGCAATTTTAATCGTTCCGTGCTTTATCTCCGGATGCTGTACCAGGTATTCGCAGGCTGTGACTATTGCAGCTATTCCTGCCTTATCGTCGGCACCAAGGAGCGTGGTTCCATCGGTAACTATAATATCATGCCCCTTTGCCATGAGCATGTGTGGAAAAGTGCCAACCTGCATGATTATATTCTTTTCCTCGTTAAGCACTATATCATTACCATCGTAGTTTTCAATAATCCGGGGTTTTACATTCGTACCGGTCATGTCCGGGCTTGTATCCATATGGGCTATGAAACCAATTACAGGTACTTTCCTGTAAGTATTTCCCTGAAGGGTTGCATATACATAGCCGTTTTCGTCAATTTCAGCATCCTTAAGACCGACTTCACGAAGTTCCTCAACCAGGTATTTACCGAACTCGTACTGATTCTGCGTACTGGGACAGGAATCGGAATTCTCGTCAGACTGCGTATCAAAAGAGACATACTTTAAAAACCTTTTTACCAAACCGTCCATAGCCAACCTCCCACGGAATACAGTATACCCTGTTTTCCTGCCTGATTTGCATGTTTTCACCGATTCAGATTTTTACTGACCTGCTAAATACGATAATAGCAGACATTGGGCAACACTTCAACAATAAACAGGATACAGCCGTTCCTCCTTTGAGGTTTAAGAAGTTATTTACTGCCGATTCTTATATTTTTCCGATTTCTTAAAGCCTATGTTTGAAAGCTGCATGAACGCAAATAAAAAGGGCAACTCTACCGGTTGCCCCATATAAATCATATACTGTCTTTTCCACTGTGCTTGCCGGCTATTTGCTTCTGCCGTATCCGTGAGCCTGTTCCAGCATCATGTCTTTAACCTTCATAAGCCGTGTAAGGTTTGAGCGCTCATTTTCCTCAAGTTTCATCACAATATATTTTATTGTTTCTTCAAGGTTTGGTATCAGAACATATTCCAGCGCATTAACGCGGCGCCTGGTTTTCTCTATTTCATCGGCAAGAAGCTGTGCACTCTTTTCAATCTCGGCCAGCTTCAGAAGTTTGGGCGTTAACTCCGACAGGGTTGAAATTGCATCGTCGAGTTCTGCCGTGGTGTTTGCAAAACCATAGGGATAAATATCACCCTCGGTGCCTGTTTCGGTTGTGAACTCAAGCACCGGAACATCAACGCTCATTATATTCCGGGTATAGGTTTTAAGGCTTACCTCAACCTTTGGAAACATCAGGGCTTCCTCAACAATCTCGGAACTCATCACGGCCCTTGCCATGACAAAGCGGGAATGGACAACCTTGAGTTTCTCTTCCACTTCCTCGCGCAAAACCTTGTTTTCGCGCACTATTTCAAGAAACTTCTTCATCAGCTCATCCCGTTTGTCCTTCAGCAGCTTATGGCCTCTTCTGGCCATCTGAAGCCTTTTCTTAAGCCCGGTTAAAACCATCCGGGTGGGGTTTACGTTCAATCTTGCCATGAAACAATCTCCTTGCCGTCTGAATATTTTAACCGCAATATCAGGTTACTTTCAGCGAGGCATATACTTGTCGATGTACTTCTGGTCGATACGTTTCAGCTCACTTACAGGCAGTATGGACAAAAGTTTCCAGCCTATACTCAGTGTGGTCTCTATGTCCCGGTCTGTGTCAAACCCCTGAGAGACGTATTCTGCTTCGAACGCATCGGCAAATTTTGCATACATCCTGTCGATATCGGTCAGTGCGGCATCACCCAATATTATAGCCAGTTCCTTGGCCTCTTTCCCGCGGGCGTACGCCGCAAAAAGCTGGTTCATTGTATTCGCATGATCCTCACGGGTTTTTCCCTTGCCTATACCCTTATCCTTAAGTCTCGACAGTGACGGCAGTACGTCAATAGGAGGTGTAATTCCCTTTTTATGCAGTTCACGGCTCAGGATAATCTGCCCTTCGGTAATATAACCGGTCAGGTCAGGAATAGGATGGGTCTTGTCATCCTCGGGCATTGTAAGAATGGGGATTAATGTGATACTGCCTTCAAAGCCTCTTTTCCTTCCGGCACGTTCGTATAACGTTGCAAGGTCGGTGTACAGGTAGCCGGGATAACCGCGTCGCCCCGGCACTTCCTTCCGGGCTGCCGAAACCTCGCGGAGTGCATCGGCATAGTTCGTTATATCGGTAATTATAACCAGAACGTGCATATCCTTTTCAAAAGCAAGGTATTCTGCCGCGGTCAGCGCCATTCTTGGCGTGGCGATTCGCTCTACGGCAGGGTCGTTCGCAAGGTTCATGAAAAGAACCGCCCGGTCTATAGCACCCGTCTTTTTAAAATCCGTTATAAAGAAATCAGCCTCTTCAAAGGTTATACCAACGGCACAGAAAACAACGGCAAACTTGCTGTCGGTTCCAAGCACTTTTGCCTGGCGGGCTATCTGGGCTGCCAACTGGGCATGGGGAAGACCCGAACCGGAGAATATCGGCAGTTTCTGCCCGCGCACAAGAGTATTCAGGCCGTCTATTGCTGAAATACCCGTTTGAATGAATTCTGACGGGTAATCCCGTGCGGCGGGATTTATCGGAACGCCGTTGATATCCAGCCTTTTATCGGGAATTATTTCAGGGCCGCCGTCAATCGGCTTTCCAAGGCCGTCAAAAACGCGGCCCAGCATATCCATTGAAACTGCAAGCTCAAGACCCCGGCCCAAAAAACGCACCTTGCTGTTGGACAGGTTTATTCCAACCGAGCTTTCAAACAACTGAACCAGCGCATTGGAACCATCAACCTCAAGCACCTTGCAGCGCCGTATTTCACCGTTTGCCAATTCGATTTCACCCAGTTCGTTATAAGTAACTCCTTCAACATCCTGCACCAGCATCAAGGGTCCGGCTACTTCGTAAATGGAACGGTATTCCTTAAGCATCTTTATTCACCTTCCTTTGCTATCAGTGCATCCATCTGCTCAGCCAGTTCTTTCTCTATTTTATTAAATTCTTCATCCACCTTGTCTTCACTGATGTACTTTGCACGTCCTATCCGCTCAATAACAGGAAGGCTGAAAAGATTTTTCAAATCAACTCCCTTTTTAACGGCGTCCTGAGACATGTGGTAGTACGTCAGGATAAGTTTCAGCATCCTGAACTGTTTGTGCAGCGTAGCATAAGTATCAATTTCATGGAAAGCGTCCTGGTGCAGATAGTCTTCGCGAATGGAACGGGCTGCTTCGAGAGTTACCCTGTCTTTCGGCGACAGGGCATCTATGCCGACAAGCCTTACGATTTCCTCAAGTTCGGCTTCCTCCTGGAGAATTCTCATCATTTCAGCCCTGTACCTGTTGAAATCTCTTGATATATTCTTTTCATACCAGCTTTCCATGCGATCGGTGTAAAGCGAGTAGCTGATAAGCCAGTTTATAGCCGGGAAATGCCGCCTGTAGGCAAGATTCGAATCAAGACCCCAGAACACTTTTACTATACGAAGTGTAGCCTGGGTTACAGGTTCTGACAGGTCGCCGCCCGGAGGTGATACGGCACCTATGGCCGAAACCGAACCGATTCGTCCTTCTTTTCCGAGGGTTACAACCTTGCCGGCACGCTCGTAGAACTGTGCAAGCCGCGATGACAGGTATGCCGGATAACCCTCTTCACCCGGCATTTCTTCGAGACGTCCCGACATCTCACGCAGCGCCTCCGCCCAGCGTGATGTTGAGTCGGCCATTAATGCCACCGAGTATCCCATATCCCTGAAATACTCTGCAATTGTTATCCCTGTATATATCGAAGCCTCACGCGCTGCAACAGGCATATCCGATGTATTCGCAATCAATACCGTTCTCTTCATCAGCGATTTGCCTGTTCTCGGATCCTTAAGCTCAGGGAATTCCATCAAAACATCGGTCATCTCATTTCCGCGTTCGCCGCAGCCGATGTAAACAACCAGATCAGCATCGGCCCATTTTGCCAGCTGATGCTGCACAACGGTCTTCCCGCTTCCAAAGGGCCCGGGAATTGCAGCAACACCGCCCTTTGCAATCGGGAACAGCGTATCAATTATCCTCTGTCCTGTAATCATGGGCTCGTTGGGTGCAAGTTTTTCACGGTAGGGCCTTTCTTTCCGCACCGGCCATTTTTGCATCAATGTAATGTTTTTAATTTCGCCGTTAACGGTTTTAACCGAAGCCACGGTTTCTTCAACCGTAAATTCCCCCTCTTTTATGTCTGTAATTGTACCTTCGGTTCCAAAGGGTACCATAATCCGGTGCTCAAAAACCTCATTCTCCTGGACCGTACCGATAATATCACCGGCAGCAACCTTGTCTCCCTTTGCGAGGACAGGCTTGAAAGCCCACTTTTTGCTGCGGTCAAGGGCATTTATGTTAATGCCGCGGGTAATGTTGCTTCCTACCATTTGGCGCATGTCTTCCAATGGCCTCTGGATACCGTCGAATATATTTTCCAAAAGACCGGGGCCAAGCTCAACGCTTAAGGGGTGTCCCGTTGATACAACAGGTCCTCCGGGACCGAGTCCCGAAGTTTCCTCGTAAACCTGTATTGACGCCCTGTCATCGTGCATTTCAAGTATCTCGCCTATCAGTTCATGTTCGCTGACCCGTACAACGTCGAACATATTGGCGTCCTTCATACCTTCTGCAATGACCAGTGGACCCGATACCTTTACTATTCTTCCCTGGCTCAAACCATATCCCTCTCTTTCAGTGCCTAATATGGCTTTATTCGTTAAAGATGATGTCTGCTCCAACTGCCTTCTCAACACATTTTTTCACGCCCTGCATCCCGATACCCAGGCTGCCCTGGATACCCGGAATCGGAATAACAGCCGGAAAACGTCTTTCCCTGTACTGATTTATTTTTTCTGTAATTTTTTCAGCTGTCTGCTCGGTTATATAGATCACGGCATAATTACTCTCGGCAAGTTCTGCCAGGATTTTCTCGGCCTGTTCCCTGTTTTCAACCGGGAAAACCGAGAAACCCAGGGATATAAAACCCAATACCGCGTCCTTCTCTCCTATAACACCAATTTTATACATAAATCATGCGCAACCTTTCACGGATTATTTGGCTGGACAACCCGTTAATCTTGCCTGTGAGTATAATCCTTACATTTTTTATTTCAGCCTCTTTTGCAAAAAGAAAGGCTATAACAGGTTCAATTCCGATTGTAACAAGTTTTGCCCTGTGCATATATTTCATAATATAATCATCAAAGGCTTTCTCTAAGGCCTGGATACTTGCATTTTCTTTCATTTTCAGGCCATTCAGCAGTTCAGCCCCGAATTCGGTTTTATTCAGGCCGTTTATAAAATCACCGACCGGTTTGTCGGAATTGCTGAAATACAGGTTCTTGTCGATTTTCCCACCGTTCAGCAGAATCTTTTGTATGAAGGCCAGTGACTTTTTAAGAGTCCGCGCCCTGACAAACATTTTTATGTTCGTAGTATCCACAATGATGTCAGCCAGCTCGTTGACAAACGAATTCCTGATATCTTTCAGATCATTATAAAACTGCCGGTACGATGCCCTGTCGAGAATCAAATCTATGGCCTGGGGATCCCGCGTTCTTGAAAATACGTCGTATACTTCAAGAACAGCCTCGCGCATAACCGGAGAAAGCACCTCATAATCACGTTCCCGGATAATCCGCACTGTTTCGGAAGCAGAGAATACTCCTGTTTCAACGAGAATAGGCGGTACATCCTGGTTTGACAGTTCAGCCTTCAGAAGAACCTTCACATTGAAATAGTCATACCTTCTTTTGAAGGCTTCCACCACCTGCGAATCAGGCGCTATTTCGGACAACAGGGCATAGGTTTTCTTCATCTCATCGGCCAGAAGAGCCTCAAAGGCATAAACATTTTTTATGCTCTCGGTGCCCAGGCCGTATTCCGCTTCGGCCAGTACTTTATATGCTTCTTCAGCGCTCTGCGCCTCCAGCATCCTGTCAAACCTGCTTTTATCCAGAAGTTTTATTTCCCTTGCCCTTATTCTGCCAGCGGCATAGGCGTAATTATCCTGGTTGATCTTTACCATTGTATCCCTCATTTATTTGACGGCTTTTATGAAAACAGTATTTTTACAACATCATTTTCAAGCCTGGACCTCATAATCTCAATTATGACTTCAAAGGTACTGTTTATCTCCATTTCTTTGTATCTTAAAACGAAACCGCCTGCTGCTTTTATGCTGTCCTGCGACAATGTAATCTTCCCGCTTTTTCCTGCCGAGGAGAGCCGTTTGTTTATGTTTTTGATAAAGTCCTTACCAACTCTCTTTTTGTCCTTCTCGGACAAAAGGATTTCTCCGTCTTCGTTTTTAGCTGCATCAACAACCATATCCTCAAGCAGTTTCTGATAATCCTTGTCAGGAAGACTGCATAATTTATCCATGGCACGGGAAAAAGCCGATTCCACCACATCCTGCCTGGCACTGAGAGTTGCCTTCCTCCCTTCAAGAGTTGCCTCGGAAAGCATCCTGCGGTAAACTTCCATGCCTTCAGCTTCAGCTTTTTTAAGTATTTCAGCCCTTTTCTGCTCAGCTTCCTTCAAAGCATTATTCATAATCTCCCGTGCTTCAGCCCTGGCCTGTTCAAGTATCTGACCTGACCTTGCCTCTGCATCCTCTATAATTTTGGCTTTTATTCTTTCTGTTCCTGACATTTGGAACGCTCCTTTGTTATACTCCGCGTTTTAACAATTTCTCATTATATTTGATATTAACCTATCATTAAAATGGATACTATCAGGGCCAGGATGGCAAACATCTCTACCATCAGGGCGAGGGTAATGGCACTTCCCAGAGCCTCGGGACGTTTGGAAATCAACTGTATGCCTGCTGTCGAAACCTTGCCCTGGTAGATGGCTGAGAAAAGCCCTATTATACCCATTGGCAATCCCGCGGAAAGAAGCCTTAACCCTTCCTGCACAGCCATTCCGCTGTCTATCTTGCCAACAATCAGGAAGGCAATTACAAATCCGTAAATGGCCTGTGTACTCGGAAGTGCCTGCAAAAGCATTACAGAACCAAATTTGGAAGGGTCTTCCGTCAATACACCTGCGCCTGTCTGCCCAGCCAGGCCAACTCCTCTTGATGAGCCGTAGCCTGCGAGCAAAAAGGCAATAACAGCACCAAGATAAGCAAGAAATGGTCCGCTAAAGATATTCATAATAAAACCTCCACTTTCCGTTCCTTATGCGGTGTGTACAGGCATAATCTCCTGTTCCGCATCGGATTTTAATTTTGTGTATTTTGTATTGATTTTTAAGGGACTGAAGGCCTGGCCTCCGCCCGTAAAGAACTTACCGAAAAACTCCAGGTACTGAAGCCTGCAGGAATGAACATAGGCGCCAAGGGCATTGATCCCAAAGTTTACAGTGTGCCCTACAAGAAGTATTGCAACGGCCAGTATTATTTTCAGAACAATCGGAAAGTCAAACATAAAACTTATTTCATTGATAATGGAAGCAATTATTGATGTTGCAAGGCCAAGGGCCAAAAGCCTTGAATATGACAACACATCGCTTAAAAAGCCGACAACATCGTAAAGGCTGAATAACCCGCCGGCAAGTTTACTGAATATGTTCTTTTTGGACCTTCCCTGTGTAAGGATCAACAGAACACCGCCTATAACAAGCATGTACTTGCCTGTGTTTACAAGAGGGGCAGCTTTCCCTGCATTTATTGCCGGTATATAGGGCAGAAGGCATAATACTGCACCGGTATAGAAAACATATACAAAGCCTACGTCGAACAGGGCGTCAAGATACTTCTTTTCGCGAATCAGGTTGGCTGCTTTCAGGGCAAAACCGGCATAAATGTGGATTATTCCAAAAAGCAGCGACCAGCTTAACATTCTTTCAGGCTCACTGACCATGTCGAACCACACGGCATACTGTACAAGGGAACTAATGCCGAACCAGCCTCCGAACATCAGTCCCCAGAACATTGTGGACAGGCCGCAGAAAAACATCAGTTTCATGAATTTTCTCATGCTGTCTTCGAGTTCAAAACGCCATAAAATAATCCCGGACAACAGTGCCAGAATTAATCCATAGCCGCCGTCCGAAAACATAATTCCGAAAAGTATTATAAAAAACGGGGCCATAACGGTATTCGGATCTATTTCCCTGCTGTTCGGAAGGCTGTACATCTGCATAACCGGTTCGCCTGCTTCGGCAATCCCCCTGTTTTCAAGCAATACCGGGAATTCCTCGTCGTCAGCCGGTTCCTCTATCTCCACGCTTACAATATATTTCGACTCAATGATTTTTTTCACTTCCATGGCGTATCTTTCGGGAACCCACCCTGTTATAAGAAACACCTTTTTTGTCTTTATTATTCTTTCTGTAGCCTCAAGGCGTCCTTTTTCCATCAGCAGCCAATCGTACAGGATCTCCAGGTCCTTTCTGTCCTTGCCGATATCCTTAATATTGTCAATGGTCTTTTCCCGTTCTGCAGATATCTCCTCGATACGCATGCTTATTCTGTCCATATTATAGGCCACAGTCCCTGTCAGGTTGGAAAACGTGACCCTGTTATATCCCTTTGACTGCAAATATGACAAAAATTCCTGTTCGCTTTCCTTATGGACTATAAAAAACAGGTAATGCTGATCCTTGTCATTGTTTATTCTTTCAATGTATGCGTCAGGAAATTTTTCACTGACCTCAGACTGGATCAGTTCCCAGTCATTAATTGAAGGTATCGTTCCGTATTGAAAAACGGTCTTTTTCGTACCGGAATATTCCAGCGGAGCATTAAGCTCCTTCCATGGAAGAAGTGATATATACAGGTTATTCAGCCTGTTTTCCTCCGACCTGAGACTTACAAGATGTTCTTCCTTTTGCAGTATTTCATTAACCATGTCCCGGACCCTGCCAATGTTTTTGATTACCTTGTTGAATTCGGATACGGTAACATCCCGGCGGTTTTTAAACAATTGCTTTTTCACCGGGGAGTATTTTTTCAGGCAGCTTAATGATGAATCAACCTCTGCCAGTTCGGTTTCGATGCGGGATAATTCTTCCTGTACTTTCGGATTTTCAACTAATTCACTGTAATCGTCCGCAATAACTTCACTAATCTCAACAGCTCCCAGCTCCATCAGTGTTTTTGTCAGAGCCTCCCGCTGGTAATCCATCCCGAGCAAAGTTATTTTGTTCATCTTAACGATCACTGTGCTTCACAATCCTTCCAACTATGAAATCTGCAGCCTGCTCAATCCTTGTGCCCGATTTTTCGCGTATATTCCTGCATTCCTCTTCAATTTTAAGCCGGTATTCTTCTATATCAGCCATAGCCTTGTTTTGCCGGGCTTTTATGATTTCCGCTGCTTCAAGCTCGGCCGCCTTTTCTTTTTCTGCCAGTAATGCTGAGGCTTCCTTTTTGGCTGAAGCTATAATCTCCCTTGCCTTCGCGAGAGTTTCCTGTTCCTTCTTCTCAACCATCTGTTCAACCGATATAATATCCTTCAATAACGAAATCGCCATCAGAATCACCTCAGTTTCATACTACCCGTCAATAAATATAAGTATTTACAATTAGCTGTACCTGTAATCCATTAACCTCGATACATTATAACAGTTTTTTCTTTGTTAAACAACAAAGTCACTCAATATTTACTTAAAACAGGTAAATTATTATCCCTTTATCGTCTGAATCGTCATGCAAACCAGTAAACATAATCCAAAAGCTGCTCACAATATATATTCGGATTTTAATTGACATAAATTTAGTTTAAATAACTCTTACTCATTGCTTCCCAGCCGGTGTTATGATAAACTCAGATTACGCGGAAGGGCAGGCCGCTGATACCTGAACTTCCCGATGAAAGTTTTCCAGGCTTAGCTGGGAGTGAGTTCAATATGGATATAAGGTTCGGAGCCGACTATTATCCCGAGCATTGGGACGAGAAACGCCATGAGACAGACGCGAAGCTGATGCATGAAATAGGAATTGACGTTGTCAGGATGGCTGAGTTCGCCTGGAGCAAACTTGAACTGGAAAATGGGGTTTTCCGGTTTGAATGGCTGGACAATGTGATAAATATCCTTGCCAATTACAATATACGTGTTGTTCTCGGGACCCCGTCAGCCGCTCCTCCTGCATGGCTCATAGATGAAATACCCGACCTTTTGCCAGTTGATTCGCAGGGCAGAACAAGGGGTTTTGGCGGCAGGCATCACAACTGCCATTCAAATTCTGCTTTCAGGGAGCATATAAAAAGGCTTGTCAGCAAAATGGCGCATCATTATAAAAACAATCCAAATGTTATCGGATGGCAGATCGACAATGAACTTGGAAACAGCCATAATGATTTATGCCACTGTAAATCCTGCCGCAGGCGGTTTCAAAAGTGGCTTGAATCCAAATATAAAACTATTGATGAATTGAACAGGGAATGGGGAACAAGTTTCTGGAGCCAGACTTATGACAGGTTTGAGCAGATTCCCACACCAATGATAACGCCGAATTCCCATAACCCGTCATTATTGCTGGACTGGAAAAGGTTCCATTCTGATCTGATTGTAAAATTTCAGCAGTTCCAGATTGATATAATACGCCAGATATGTCCCAACCATTTCATAACCCATAACCTTATGGGGTTCTTCAACCTGGTTGACTATTTTGACCTTACTGAAAACCTTGATTTTGTCAGTCATGATCAGTATCCGATGGGCTTTTTTGATAATCCCCAGCCAATGAAGGAACCCTCTGTGCTTGCAGCCGACCTGGACCTGATGCGAAGCCTGAAGAATAAAACATTCTGGATTATGGAGCAGCAGGCAGGACCGACAGGCTGGGAAATACTCGGCAGAACCCCAAAGCCCGGCCAGCTTAGATTATGGTCGGCTCAGTCGGTTGCACATGGAGCGGACACGGTAGTTTATTTCAGATGGAGAACATGTGCATTCGGGACTGAGGAGTACTGGCATGGAATACTTCCGCACAGCGGGAACCCGGGCCGCAGGTATTATGAACTTCAGAAATTCATAAGCGAAATAAAACCGTATATGGAAAAATTCAAAGACTCCCTGCCCGAATCAGAAGCTGCAATACTTTTTTCCTACGAACAAAGCTGGGCATTTGAGATACAGCCTCATCACCCAGAACTGAACTATATAGATTATGTCAGGAATTTCCACAGGGGTTTGTATAATCAGAATATTCCGGTGGACTTCATATCCGAAAAGGGCGATTTTGAAAGATATAAACTGGTTATAGCGCCCTTGCTGTTCCTTGTAAGCGATGAACTGGTTGAGAAACTGACAAGGTATGTTGTGCAGGGCGGTATTCTTGTGCTTACAATGCGCTCAGGAGTAAAGGATATGAACAACAAATGCCATATCGAATCCGAACTTCCCGGAAAACTCACCGAACTTACGGGTGCGGTTATTACCGACTACGACTGCCTGAGGGATCAGGACATCGGAATACGATACAACGGCAAGGACTACCGCTGCAGGATATGGTGCGACATATTAAAGCCGGTCAGCGCCGAATGCATAGGCACATACACCGATGACTGCTACAGGGACGAACCTGCAATAACGGTAAACCATGTCGGAAATGGCAGGGTTTATTATATCGGGACAGAACCCGGGCAAAAACTGATTGATGATTTTCTGTCCGATATTGTAAATGCTGCGGGGATTGAAAGGATATACGACAAGCCTGCAGAAGTGGAATTCGTACGACGCCGCACAAAGGATGCCGATTACATTTTTGCCCTTAATCATACTGACAGACCACAGACAATAGCAATAGCGGAAAACTGGAAAAGACTTGTTAACAATGAAAACCTCGAACCTTTCGGATATGCCCTGTTTGTCGCCGACAGACCGGACAGTCCATGACATTGAGATAATTTTCTCACCGGGAGCGCGGTTCTGTGATCAGTATACTATGCAGTTCCTGCCGTTTGCCTTTGCCTGGTAAACCGCTTTATCAGCCATTTCAATTATTTCCGCATCGGTACGGTTACGCATTTTTTCGGTTTTTTCAGCAACGCCGATGCTGACGGTTATCCGTATTTTTTCGTTACTGCCCGGAGGGAGTTTCCCGTTCTTCGGTTTTCTCTTCGGCCTGTTCGGGCCCCTGATGACAAACGGCCTTCCCTGTATGCCCCGCCTTGCGCGTTCCAGTATTTGCAGTGTTTCTTTAATGGTTTTTCTCGGGAATATGATAACAAACTCCTCGCCGCCGTACCGGAAAACTTTTCCGCCCCTGACGTATTTCTTAAGGCATGATGCCACCATTCTGAGAACCTCATCTCCGACTTGGTGACCGAACCTGTCGTTAACCTGCTTAAAAAAATCAATATCAACCATTGCCAGCGTATACCTGCTGCCAATCCTTAAAAACTCCTGCTCCATCGCCCTCCTTGAAAGAAGCCCGGTTAACGCGTCATTAAATGCAAGGGAATAGGACGCTTCAAACAAGGCGATGACAAAAATCAGGAATACCGCTGATGAGAATAGTGCCAGAACATCGGGAAACCCGGTAAAATGCAGAATAATAAAGCAACCGAGGGTGGCTCCTGTAAAAGCCATATCCATATTTGATGACCGGAGCAGAAACCTTGCCAGTAATACACAGAGGCATGCAAAAAACAGAAGAACGCTCAATACAGGTATTCCCTGAACATTTTCCACATCCCTGAGCATAAACTCCATGGGTTTGAGTTTTCCAAACATCTGATTTACATTGCCTGAGTCCAGTACAACAACAAGTACCAGTGCTGTTACAACAAGACCTTTGAACAGGCCGTGTTTACTTATTACGCCCCTTTCTTCTACGATGGCCAGTATTATAAAAACAATCGGAAGAATAATGGATATGCCGTTTCTGAACGCCTTATGATTCAGCCTGCCCGGGTTTGACAGGACCGCAACAGAAAAGAGAATCACGCAAACCGAGTAAAAAACCCTGCTGTGCTGGAACCATACGCTCAGAACCATTGCGAAGAATGCAAATATATAGGGAATGGTGATAAAAATGGCATTCAGTTCGTTTTTGGACACGAAAGTCCCCATTGCCAGCATCCAGGCTATCAGCAATATAAAAAAAGGGACGACCGCGACTATTACCTTTTTACTGTCCAGTCTGAACATAAAGCCCTCACACCAATGCTTTAAGGCTGTTTATTTTAACCTGCGGACCTGCAAATGCCATATTACAGAAAATACAACCGTTCTACATTTTATTATATAATACCCGGATTCATAAAACAACCTGTTAATGCCCTTCTGAACGCTTTCCGGCCTGTAAGGAAATCCTGTAATTATTTTTGCAAAACAAAAGGGAGGTTTTTCTCCTCCCACGGTTTTACCTTATATTTACCTTCTGCGGCGCCTGTCTTCCTCGATTTCTTCTCTCTCATCTTTTTCCTTTTTCCTTTTATCCCGTTCTTCTTCGGCCTCCTCAACAGGGAAGTCAAATATCTGCGGCGGGAAGAACTGGTCAAAGGGAAACTCAATTGTTTCGAACAGATCGCAGGGGTTTTCATCTGTTGCTGCTATGCATTCACGTGTCGGAATGCAGAAATCGAAAGCAGGGATCAGAAGCTGTACCAATCTTGTAAGTTTGATTATTGAAAACAGCCCCAATGTAACCACTACCCGCTTAGGAGGGAAGAACCTCCTTCCGGCTACAACGTTATCCCTCTTGTCGTCTTCGTCATCGTCGTCGAAATCCCCGCCAAAAGGCCTTACAGGACTGCAGTGCACGCGTTTTATCTGGGCGTTCAGTGCCAGAGGTTCGGCAACCTCAACCTTGACATTCGGCAGGTTATCCTGCTGTATTGTTGCGTTGCATCCTTCCTCGTCATTTCCGTGGTAGTTGAACGGATCGACAGAGCTGAATATCTTCACCTGGCCTTCGGAACCAAAGAGGATTACAGTCTTGCTGAACCATACAAACCCGACCTTTGTGTCAGAGACACACATATTTCCGAACTGGTCACGGTGAGTAAATTCAACACGTACCTTTATCTTGTAGCGGACATTTACGGTAAAGAATCCTTTCTTGAAAGGTACGTCATCCAAATCGGTAAATACCTTAACAACCTCCGCATCCCTTACGCGTACCTTCACAGCCCTGTCGATCAGGTTCTGTACATCATCCACGAAATCTACCACTGCATCTTCTATACAATCTTTTTCCCTGCAATGATCGTATACTTTTTCAACCTGAACGCAAACAGCTTCCCGAAGTTTGCAGATATCTTCGCCGTCAATCAGCCCGGCAACAACCTGCTCTTTTTTCATAGAATACATTCCCCCATTAGTTAAAAGTATCTCAATTACATAATATGATTGAAGTATTTTTTGGTGATAAAAAGCATGCCATGAATAATCCGTTTTAAAGGTGAATATAAATGCAGGGAGGGAGCCCTGCCCGTGGCATGTGGAAAAGGCCTGCCATGTCCTGAACTGTGATGATGACGGCTGCGGCTTTGCAGGGCATGCAGGCCGGAAATATATTCATTATGTTCGTATGGTAACGGGGGAAGAATAAATGTATGATCCGAAACACAGGCAGCATATACTGAAAAACAGCCTGGGCGTGCCATACCATGTTTATCTTGAACAGGGACGCGGTTTATGCATTCGGATGCTCAGCGAAAATAAAATCTGGTCAAGGGGGTATGTGCTCGACAAGTCAGCCGTGGATGATTTTGCCGCGGTCCTTGACAAAAACGACATTATCCACTTCTTCTATCAGACCCGTGACGGAAAGCTGATGTATGGCCACGGCATGCACGGACAAATTGAATTCCGGCCGGTCCTCGAAAGCAGGGAGCCGACCCCATGGCCCAAATACGTATCCCTTATGGTTATCGAAAGAACGGTGATACTTTTTTATGTTTTGAGATACCATGACAGGTACATGTTATCAATGCAGACAATTAACGATGGAAAACTGTCCAAACCTGTTGTCGTCGATTATATTGAAGGGACCAGCTATGCCGCGGTTCCGGACAGGGACGGGAAATGCCATCTTTTCTATCCGGGCTCGGACAGAGCCGTAAAACATTTATATCACCGAATTCTGAATGATGATTTCAGTACGTTTGAATTAACCCGGAAGGTATATTCAACAGTGGACAACATAGGCTTTATTTCGGCGGTTTTAACCGAAGCCAATAAAATTCATATCGCTTTTGAAGTCTCCGGGGACGACTTTCACGAGATCATGCACATGGACCTGTCAGCCGGCGGAAAGCCCGGAACGCTGTACAGAAGCCAAACAGCGCCCGGCTTTTTCGGACTGATATACAACAGCGGCATAATCCTCTTTTTCAGGGTCACTGATGAAGACATATACCTGAGAAAATCCGAAAACGGCGGAACAACCTGGTCGGATGAGGAACCATACCCGTTTGCAAACAATATTGTTTGTTTTTCGTATTCATCCAACCATTCGAGGGATAAAGGCATATTCGCGGGAGAAATACCCGGAAATTTCACCCGCGGCTACCAGCTTGCGTTTATAAACGAGGAAAAAAGCAAACCCGTCAGCCGGGAAATGCCAACAATAAATAACCGGGCAGACTTAAGCCATGACAGAATGGAAAGGGAAATCACACTGCTTAAAAACCTGTTCAGGGCCATGCAGAAGGAACTGACAAAACTTTGGATTACACAGAAAAACCTTGAAAAAGAATTAGCGTACCTAAGCCGTTCATATTCGGAATTATTGGAAAGAATCGAGCTGAACGCAGTATATGATACAGATAAAAAACCTCCGTCCGCGTCTGCCGATAACATATCGGAAACTGCGCAAACGGAGGATATCTTTCCGGAAAACCCGTAAAAACCCGTTATTACTTATCCAGCGTATGGACCAGTTCACGCCATGCGAAATCACCGCGGTACAGCCCGTTAATCAATATTTCCGCAGTGGCAAGGTTTGTTGCAAATGGAATATTGTTTGTATCGCAATGGGCACGAATGGTGTTAAAACCTACAAGTTTCTCCTCGCTTCTGTTGGGATCCATGAAGAAAATGACAAGATCCATTTCATTATATGCAACCCTTGCCGCCATCTGCTCTTCACCAAGGTGACCGTATTCGAGGCAGTTTACATAAAGCCCCGTCGCATCGGAAATCATCGCCCCTGTTCCCGCTGTGGCATAAAGAGTGTGATCTTTCAATATAAACTTATAGGCTATGCAAAATGCTTCCATCAATTCTTTTTTGTTGTCATGTGCTATTAACGCTATATTCATCAATTGCCTCCGGGCGGTTCAGATTTATATATATCATCTTCCAACATTTTTCACGCTTTTAATAGGTATATTGGCTATAAGAGCAGGAACTACACTGTCGCTTTCCTCGCTGACCGTTTTTGTAAGTTGTATATCAAGGGCTTCCTCGTCAATCTCCATGTAGTTCTGAATAACTTTTATTATTTCACCCTTGACCATTTCCAAAAACTGCGGGGAAACATTAGCCCTGTCATGTATCAGAACCAGTTTCAACCTTTCCTTTGCCACATCCTTGGATGTGCGTTTTCGGCTCAGCTTACTGAATAACGATTGAAGCATAACTGCACCCCCTAAGCCGATTTAAATCCGAGCAATTTCTTCATTTTCGACAGAAAACTGTCATTACCGGCAAGATTAATGAGGGGTACATCTTCTCCCATAAGCCTCCTGGTAATGTTCCGATATGCCTGCCCTGCCAGTGATTTGGCTTCAGCTACCGCAGGCTCGCCCCTGTTTGTTGAAATAATAATGTTTTCATCGTCCGGGACTACACCAATCAAGTCTATGGCAAGAATATCAATAATATCTTCTATGGACATCATGTCCCCTTTCTTAACCATATCCGGTCTGACACGATTTATTAAAAGCATGGATTTTCGTATTTCATTTGCCTCGAGGATTCCTATTACCCTGTCGGCATCCCTTACTGCAGAAACTTCCGGCGTTGTTACAACTACTGCCCTGTCGGCACCGGCGATGGCATTCTTGAAACCCTGCTCAATTCCTGCAGGACAGTCGACAAGTATGTAATCAAATTCTTCTTTCAGATCATCGCACAACCTGATCATCTGCTCCGGGGACACGGCATTCTTGTCCCTTGTCTGTGCGGCAGGAAGAAGGAACAGCCCTTCAAACCTCTTATCCTTTATCAACGCCTGCTTAATGCGGCAAGTACCTTCCACAACATTAACCAGGTCATATACTATTCTATTTTCCAAACCCATTACCAGGTCAAGATTCCTAAGCCCGATATCAGCATCAATCAGTACAACCTTTTTCTCTTTCAGAGCTAAACCTGTTCCAAGATTGGCAGTGGTAGTGGTTTTGCCCACGCCGCCTTTACCGGAAGTGATAACAATAACCTCACCCATATACATTCCTCCGTATATAACAACTATCAATTAACATGGCATTGTATGCTTTCTGACTTGATACCTCACAAACTATCATCTAATTGTAACTATATCGGTTTTTATTTTAATTGTCAACCAAAGTCGCTTGCCATCAGGGAAAAAATCATAACGGCTCCACATATATAATACCGTCTTTGACCAATGCAATTTCAGGCAAAAATTCTATTTCCTCGGAGGTGTCGGGGCATCTTGTAATAATATCCCCGATACGAAGCTGGGTGGGGGCAAGTTTCAATGCCGCTATAATAGCATCCCTGTTTCCGTCCGCACCTGCGTGGACCATTCCCCTCAGTGCCCCGAAAACCACAATATTCCCCGAAGCCACAATCTCGCTTCCCGGATTCGCATCCCCTATTACAACAACGTTTCCTTCATACAAAATGCGTGTTCCACTTCGTATTGTACCCCGTACGAACTTACACGGGCCCTCTTCAAGTTCCTTGAAAAAGATCCTTCGGATGGGCATCCCGGAAATATTCGCAGATTTTTCCCGCTCAACCGGTTTCGGGGTTTCCTCATATCTTATACCCTCAATTGTAACGCTGCTGTTTTCGGTCATTGCCCTGATAAGTTCCTGTTCTTCATCCCCGGTAAGTTTCTTTCCCCTGTAAATAACATTCAGTTTTGCGCCGCGGAAAAATTTTTCTGCAGCCCTGACTTTTTCAGCAACCTGGGTCATTACAGCGCCTGTTTCCATTTCTTTCGGAATCAGAATCACAAGACCTTCCGCGGTGCCTTTGAATGAAATGCTTTTTGTCTCATTATCCATGTCCAGACCCCTTTATCCATATATTTACATGCCTTCCCGAGCCGAAGGCAAAACAGCCTAATTCGCCGAATCCTTCAGATTAAAGTATGTCATTAAAACATCTTTCGCTATCGGCGCGGTAAACGCACCCCTGACACCTCTTTCTACCACAACTGCAACAGCAATTTCGGGATCATCGGCCGGAGCATAGCATACAAACAATGCATTGGATGAATGCGTACCTTTTTTCGATGTTTCGGCGGTACCTGTTTTACCGGCTACTTTAAAAGGAAAATCCTTGAATATTTCAACCGCGGTTCCGTCCTGGGAATTTGCAACCGCAACCATTCCCTTCTGGACCGCCTTTATTGTTGACTGTTTAACCGTGGAGTCCCTGTATGTTATTTCAGTATTTATAACTTCGCCTGTCGGCTCCACTCTTTTCCTTACCAGGTGCGGAGTATACAGTTTTCCGCCGTTCCCTATGCTTGCAACATAGTTTACAAGCTGAACGGGAGTGAAGGCATTGTATAATTGTCCTATGGAAGCATTACATGTATCTGCGGGCACCCATCCCTCATTCAGGTATTTCAGTTTATACTCTCTTGAAGCAAGGGAGCCGATGCTTTCACCAATTTCAATACCCGTCTTGCTTCCGAAGCCAAAATTCTTTGCCCATTTCACTATATTGTCTATCCCGGTTTCGTAACCGATCTGGAAAAAGAACATGTTACTGGATGTTGCCAGTGCTTTCTCAAGGTTGATTTCCTTCTGATTACCCTCGGGGTTTGTCCATATCAGTCCGCCTATTTCCTTTTTGTACGGGGTGTCAATCTTTGTTTCGGGTTTTATTACACCACTTTCCAATGCTGCTATCGCAACGAGGGGTTTGTATGTCGACCCGGGGGCATATGCGCCGTTGCATGCCCGGTTCAGGGTAATATTATCGGGATGGTTTATCAGGTAGTTTATCTGTTCATAATTACCTTCAAGAAAAACCGAGGGGTCGAATGTCGGATAACTGACCATTGCGAGTATCTCCCCGGTTCTTACGTCCATAGCCACCACTGCGCCGGCATTTGCATCGTGAAAGTTATCCTTGTGTTCCTTTTCCCTGATTATTTCAATATTCCTTGCAAGGGAATCCAATGCCGCCTTCTGCAGGTTTAAATCAATGGTCAAATAAATATCCTGCCCCGGTTTCGGAGCAACTTCCACTTCGTAGGAGGCAAGACGGCCCTCGGTGTCCACCTCTTTCCGGGTCTTTCCGTTTATTCCCCTTAAATCCTGTTCAAGGGCAAATTCAATACCCGCTACACCCACCTTGTCGTTAGGCGTGTAGCCCAGCTCGGGGTATTCTTTCGACCACTCTTCGTAGTATGAGCCGATATTGCCCATATACCCCAAAACATGCGCAATAGCCTCGGCATCATAGTATTCCCTGAACGGCTTTGAAAATGTGCTGAACCCGGGAAATTCGCTGTTCCTTTCCTCCAATACCGTGACCGTTTCAATTGAAACGTCTTCGGCTATTAAAAGAGGATTGCTTAATGTGGCCGGCTTTATCAGCATCTCGTACCTGAACTCCATAATCCGGAATGCTTCTTCATCGGTATATCCCGGATCTATGTCGAAGGTTTTCTCACGCATATATTTAAATACTTCCTCCGGATCGGCATCCATTAAAACTTTCTTGTCCTCATCGCTCAAACCTACCTGCTTTATAAGCCCTTCCCTGTTTACATTGAATGTGAAGGTACTGAAGTTGAAAATTGTCCTCAGGGTGGATTTGTAGGTATCCCCGTTCTGGTCGAGAAGCTTTATCAGCTTATAAAGCATCTCGTTTTTTTCCCTGTTCGATAAATCTGTGTCAACATATTCTATGCAGTAGCCCATACGGTTCCCTGCAATGGGAATGCCGTTCCTGTCGTAAATGTTTCCGCGGTTTGCATAAATCACCCCGTTGGTGATTATCCTTTTGATTGAAGTATCCAGGTATTCCTGCCCGTTTACAATCTGCAGGTTGACAAGATGGCGAAGAAAAACTATGCAGCATAGTATTATAATTACCAGGTATATGATATATCTCCGTTTTATGTCCTTAGTCTTCTTTTTTTCCTTGTCCTTATCGCTCAGCTTGTATTCTTCCGTCATGTCAACACCTCCCTACAGTCTTGTACGGTTATAATCGTATTTATCAATCCTTTTATACATGTATGAAACCAGCCTGAATACCGGATATGCCAGTACGGCATTGTACAAGCTCTCAGGAAGAATCACATGTACAAAATCAAAAACAAAATAATCGTATCCCTTCAGGAAAAAGGTGATTGTATAGTACAGCGTTTCTATTGCCAGGGTTGAAACGAATACAAAGAAAACCGGTACCAGCGGGTTTTCACGGTAAAGTTTCGGGTTTATCAGGGCAATAAGGAAGCATGCCAGGAAAAAGGCCATGCCATACCATCCCAGGGCCCGTCCGACAAGAATATCCATTCCCAGGCCCAGGAAAAGACCCATAAAGGCAGATTCCATGTCATTCCTTATAAGGGCGGCCGAAATGGCTGCAACAAGCAATAGATTGGGTCTTACACCGTATATCTCAATAAATTCAAGAACAGTACTCTGCAAAAGACATGTGCCGTAAATGAACAATACCAGAATCAGGATTTTCTTTCTCATTTCTATTCTCCCTGTTCTGCGCCGACTTTTATAACAACAACTTCCTCAAGCCTTCTGAAATCCACGGCAGGTTTAACTATGGCATGGTAATCAAACTGCCCCTCATTTTTCGTAATCTGAATGATTTCACCGATTATAATGCCTTTTGGATAGAGACTGCTCATTCCTGATGTTTCAACCTTGTCCCCGACCGAAACCTCCACGTCGGGGGGTATATAGTCCAGGCGGCACAAGCCTTCCAGCCTGAGCTGGGCATCGCCCCTCAGTATCACGAGATCCCTCGTTCTCGAAAGCCTTGCTGAAACCGAGCTTTCGGTGTCAATTATCGACACAACTTTTGAAGTAAACAAATCCACCCGTGCAACACGCCCAACAAGGCCATTTGCATTTATTACAGGATCATTTACGCTTATCCCGTCCCTGCTGCCCCTGTCTATCGTAAAGGTTTCAAACAGGTTTCCTGAATCTTTCGCTATTATATTGCAACCGACAGTCTCCTGCGTGAATTGCTCCTTGAAGGACAGAATCTTCCTCAGGTCTTCATTTTCTTTCTCAAGCCGGTATACTTTTTCCAGTTCCTGCTCCATCTGTTCAATCTTTTTTTTCAGTTCCTGGTTCTCTTCCCTTGCTGTACGGATTTCCCGGAAGAAATTCACAGAATCCTTAATCTTGTCCGAAACGGTCTCAATGCCTTTCTGCAACGGGCTTAACGGTGCAGTAAGGATGTTCCTGACAGCACCAAGTTTGCTGTCTTCCGGTGCTGTAAAAGCTGCAAGAAGCAACAGCAAAATTATGACTACCGATATAATGAATATTTTACTTCCGAAAATCCTCCGCAAGGTAGACCCCTTCCCAATAATTATCAAAGATCAAATGCTTATCTCTCTCAGCCTTTATCTGCCCCTGTTTGAGGTAATCAACACAGTCTTCAGCGTTTCCAGGCTGTCAAGAACCTTGCCCGTTCCAAGAGCCACGCAGTCAAGCGGATACTCTGCTATTTTTACAGGTATGCCGGTCTCTTTATGGATAAGCTGGTCAAGACCTTTCAGCAATGCTCCGCCGCCTGTAAGCATTATTCCCTTTTCCATTATATCTGCAGCCAGTTCCGGAGGTGTTTTCTCCAAAGTGTATTTTATTGAATCAATAATTGAATTTATCGGTTCAGCCAAAGCTTCCCTGATCTCAACAGAACTTATTTCAAGTTCCTTCGGAAGCCCTGTTACCAAATCACGTCCCGAAATAACGTGTTTGGTCTCCTCTTCCAGCATATACGCGGAACCTACTCTTATTTTAATGTCTTCGGCAGTACGTTCCCCTATCATAAGATTATATTCCTTTTTAACATAAAGAACAATAGCATCATCCAATTCATCGCCGCCAATCCTCAGCGACCTGCTTACCACGATTCCACCGAGCGAAATGACTGCAACTTCACTGGTCCCTCCGCCTATGTCAACCACCATGCTGCCCGTTGGTTCGCCCACGGGCAGGTTGGCTCCTATCGCTGCCGCCATTGGTTCTTCTATAAGAAATGCTTCTCTTGCCCCTGCCTGGAGAGTAGCATCTATAACAGCACGTTTTTCCACTTCGGTAACTCCCGACGGTACGCAGACAACCACCCTGGGTTTTACAAACAAGCTCTTTCCGATTACTTTGCGTATGAAGTATCTGAGCATTCCCTGGGTTACCCGGAAATCTGCAATAACACCGTCCTTCATCGGCCTTATCGCAGTTATATTGCCCGGGGTGCGGCCTATCATGTTTTTCGCCTCAAGCCCTACTGCCAGCACTTCACCTGTATTTTTGTTTATCGCAACCACTGATGGTTCTCTTATTACAATACCCTTCGACTTCAAATGAACAAGGGTGTTTGCCGTTCCAAGGTCAATCCCGATATCTTTCGTGAACATAGTTCCTCTCCTTTTCTGATCATTTGTATCTTAATTCTTATTTCATCCAAGTATGGTTTTAATACCAAACTGTGATAACATAACCGATACACTGTATAACGGAAGACCCACAACATTATAATAGCAGCCGTTAATTCTCTCCACGAGCAATGCCCCTATTCCCTGTATTCCGTAGGCCCCTGCCTTATCAAGAGGTTCCTTCGTTTCAATGTATCGCCTTATCTCGCCGGATGTAAGTTCCCTGATCTTCACAAGGGTAGTTTCAACATGGGTAAGTTTCTTTTCTTCGTCGCCGTCAATAACAGAAACTCCCGTTATTACTTCATGCCAGTTGCCCGACAGCTTCTTCAGCATATCAAAGGCGTGGCTTTCGTCGGCAGGTTTGCCGAGAATAACCCCGTCAAGCACGACTATTGTATCTGCCGCGAGCACAACAAAAGAATTACATCCGTTTGAGCAAAGATGTTCCTTAACGCTTAATGCCTTTCTTTCTGAAAGAAAACGGACGTAATCCTCTGCTTCTTCATTTCCCGTTATTGCTTCATCAATGTCTGAAGGATAAGTCTGAAAACTTACTCCTATCTGTTTCAGCAGCATTTTGCGTCTCGGCGACTGTGAAGCCAATATCAGTTGTTTCATAGTTACCTTCTTACACAGTGTTCTATTATTCTACATTATACACCAGTGCAGGCATATATGGAAATATTTTTTTGCACAGGTCCATATGTAATCTTTCTGTTAGTTTTATTGTTTCTTTTTATTTGATTAACCATTCGTTTTATGGGGAAATATGATATATATAATATATACGAAATCCTTAAAAATACTTAATAAATTATTCACAATTTGCTACTTCTCAATACAGGTATAAAAAAGTATAATAGGGTTAAGGATGACGTATTATTTGATATACTATAATTTTTGCAGAGGATACCGATATGAGAATTGAAAAGATAAGCGACAACAAAATACGGATTTTCGTCTCCTTTGATGACCTTGAAGAACGCGACATAGATCTGTCTTCCTTTAATTACAATTCTCCCGAAACCCAGGAACTGTTTTGGGACCTGATGGAGCAGGCTGAACTGGAACTCGGGTTTGAAACCAATGAATCCCAGCTGTGCATTGAAGCAGTTACAGACGTTGAACAGGGGTTTGTTATCACAATAACAAAAATTGAAGATGACGGTGATTTTGAATCCATCCATAAATTCATCAAGAACAGGTACAGGCGCAATGATCTGAAGTTTAAGAAAAAGCCGGGAAGTATCGGTTCTGCGGTAATGATTTACAACCTTGAAAACTTTGATGATTTATGCTCCTTATGTGCAAGGCTTAAACCTTTGTACCTGGGCGACAGTTCGGCTTACCAGTGCGAAGGCTCTTACTACCTTGTGCTCAAAAGGATGAATGACATAGAAAACAACCCGGCCAGAATTGAGAGCATTTTGTCGGAATATGGAGACAGGGTCCTGAATGTCATGTTTTTTGAAGGGTATCTTAACGAGTACGGAACCCTGATGGTAGAGAATAATGCCATCGGTTATTTGGGAGACCTTGCCTGAGTTAAAACTGCTGTTCCATGATCATAAAAAAGTCAGGTGGGAATTGTCTCACCTGACTTTGGGCTTTTTATTAACGTCTTTACAGTGAAATCTTAACTCCTCAGTATTTCTTCAAGCCATGCCCTGAACTCGTCCTTAAGATCATCACGTTCGAGGGCGAACTCGACTGTTGCCTGCAGAAAGCCCATTTTATTTCCCACATCATATCTTTTGCCTATAAAATCATAGGCATACACAGCTTCATGGAGCATCATTTCCCGTATTGCATCGGTCAGCTGGATTTCACCGCCTTTTCCGGGTGGGATTTTCTCAAGATACCTGAAAATCGACGGGGAAAGGATATACCTTCCCAGTATGGCTATATTTGACGGTGCTTCGTCAATCTCGGGCTTCTCTATCATTTCATTCACTTTTATAACCCTGTCATCAACCTGTTTACCGGCAACAATGCCGTACTTTGATACATCTTCACGGGGAACTGTCTGAACCCCGAGCACCGTTGTTTTATACTCGTTATAAACATCAATGAGCTGCTTCAGGCACGGTACCTCCGATTTTACAATGTCGTCGCCGAGAAGCACCGCGAAAGGTTCATCGCCTATAAAGGCTTTGGCGCAGTATATTGCATGTCCCAGGCCCCTGGGCTCTTTCTGCCTGATATAGTGGATATTTACCAGGTTTGAAATGTCCCTTACCAGGGCCAGCAGTTCTTCTTTTTTGCTACGCTTCAGCTCCTCTTCGAGCTCGTAGGATTTGTCGAAGTGGTCTTCTATCGCTCTCTTGTTCCTGCCTGTTACAATAATTATATCTTCTATTCCTGATGTGACCGCTTCTTCAACAATAAACTGAATAGTCGGCTTGTCAACTATCGGAAGCATTTCCTTGGGCTGTGCCTTTGTGACCGGCAGAAACCTTGTTCCGAGCCCCGCAGCAGGAATAATGGCTTTATGTACTTTCATAGTCTTTAACCTCCAGTATTTGATACTAAATATTTTATTAATAATTCATCAGCTTTATCTCTTTTTTGAATGCTTTCCCGCCTTCAATGGAAGGCGGTCCCTTCAAATAGCCTGATAAATACACAGCTTCGGATAAAGCCATTTTGTATTGCTTCAACCGGCATTGCCAGGAATGTCCGGGTTTTCCACCCTGTTGCTTTTATTAATATACTTCTCCTTTATATAATAACAAATTTTCCAGTATCCGTATACCGCAAGTAACGTCAGCGTGCTGTAATATGCTCCCTTGTACCGGGTTGCGGTCTCAAAAATCATGAAAAGCATCATGGAACCAATCATGTAAAACGACAGCGTTTTCATGGCAAGCGGAGCCTTATTGTTCAGTGACAGAAGAATCAACGCAATAACGGCTCCCAGCACAACAGGAAGGTTGAATGAACTCACAATCAGCTGGAAGGTCTGGCCTAAATCCGCCGACCTGAACCGTGTATACTGGTTTTGCCATTCGGTGACAGCCCTTGCCGGATAGCTTTCATCAAACCATATGCTCAGCTTTCTTTTAAAGTGCGGAGCAACCCTTATTCCCATGTTTTTATAACGCTCAATTCCCAGCCTGAAAAAGTGCTCCTGGACCTTCGACGGGTCATCGTATTCCTCCCTGGCAGCATTGAACAGTTCACCGTCCGCTTCGTTCCACCTGCCCTGCGAATTCTCATTCGCACCGACAAACAGGTTCCATCCGTAACTGCGTGAAGGGCTTTTATATCCGCTGACACCGGCGGTGACCGAGCCTAAAAGCATTGCGGCAAGTACGTACGATACAACAATTACTGAAACTGACAGGAGTTTTTCGCCTGCTTTACTATCACTGTAAATAACTATTGCCAATACCGACGCGATAATAAGGATAAGGGCTGCCGGCCTGAAGAAATTTGCAGCTGCAGCGGCAATGCCGAAGACCGCTGAAAACAGGTACGGCTTTTTCTTATCAAGTCCTGATACCAGGAAGAAAACAGCGCACAGGATTACTGAAGAATATATGGGTTCCCCGCCGGCAAGCAGGGTAAATATAATTACAGACGGGTTCAATGCAACAGCCAGTCCGCCCGCCAACCCGACCTTAGGGTTCGCTGATTTTTCAAGGATATATGTGCCAAGCCCTGCCTCGATAACACCGAACAATAAGTTGATCACCTTCGTCAGCCATGTTGTCTCGCCAATCAGTTTATACATGAAGGATATAAAGATTGGATAATTGAGAGCATGCGGGAAAATCCCGTAATAAAACCTGTTGCTTTCGCTTAATGTCCCATCTGCTATTTTCCTCGCCGTGGAAAGGTATATCGCATAATCCCCCTGCTGCGTGAGCCCGATGAAATAAATGACAATAAACCGTATTATAAACGCAGCAGCCATATTGAATATCATTCGTTTCACAACATGGCCTCTGAATATGCGATCCTTAAGAAAATAAACGGTAAGAAGGCTTATAATGCAATAAAGCAAATAAAAGCAAACTGTAAAAAAGGACCTGGGAAAGGCGGATAAAATGCTGCACATAAGCAGAATGCAGAGGAAGCATACAGCCGTTATTTCACCGTAGTAAATTATTCTTTTTATCGTACCGTCCGGCCTTGAAACCATCTGAAACTCCTTTCCGCAAAAAACACAGCACAGGTTTTAAATTGAAATACAACAAATCCATTATAATGCAATATCCCGTACTATAAAAGGATAATTACCAGACCGGGAATCAATCCGCATTACCATACCCCGAGCAGCTTCAACCCGCTGCCCATGAAATAAATCGAAAAGGCTGCTATGAATATGCCAAGAACGAGGAGAATACGGCAGTATACGGCATCGCTTATCAGCTTTCTTCCTTTTGCAAACGCGGCCGAAACAGATGAATACCACACGAAATCAGACAGGATATGACCAAGAAAAAACAGGAGAACACCGATTATACCTAATGTATAAGCCTGGCGTACCGATTCCATTCCTGTTGTGGCCCACCACATAATAAAATACGGGTTTGTGGCGCTTACAACAATTCCGGCCAGGACAAGGTTATTCATGCCCGTACCGCTTCCCTGGCCCTGGTTGTTCAGCGAAACTGTCTTTCTTATGCCTGACTTTATCATCCCGTACCCCATCCAGGCAAGGAAAGCGCCGCCGAACAACCCGATAAATCCTGCAATTACCGGGTTGGAAAAGAAATCCCTGAGTCCGAAAGTCATCGCTATGATTAAAGCAAGTTCCAGGATTCCATGCCCTAATACTATCAATGGACCTGCCGTCCACTTCTTCCTTTTCAGGCTGCCCTCAATTGTTACGCCTAACATCGGCCCGGGCATCAATGCCCCTGAAAAACCTATAAAAAAAGAACTGAAAAAAATCCTCATCAAAGACATAATCATTTACCCTCTTTTTCTACTTTGTATCCTTCTTTAAGCAATGCCTCAACAGCATTATCAATATCCCCGTCCCTTACAAGGATGTAGTCCGTATCATATGTTGAGACAGCAAAAATACTTATCCTGTTCCGGGCAAGTACCGCACTTATTGAAGCAAGTATGCCGACCAGTGAAAAATCCAGCGGCCCTTCCACCTTCAGGATCCTCCAGCCTTTTTCACCTTTAACGTTTTCGGGAATACACGCTTCACTGCAGACGACCGATAATTCATCAGGTGTTCCCGTGACAGAGAAGAATTCACCCCGGTGCACCCATCCGGGTATTGAACCGGAGCTGTCCAGCCTGCATATTCCATATTTCCCGTTCAAAAGTTTCATGTTCGGGCAATTTCCGGCCGCACTGCCAGTCATCGGTACACTCCCCATTCATAAATCCCGTTTCAAAGCGCTGTTTTAATACAAACAGCCGCAAAATCCCCACATGTTTCAGCCCGCTGATAATAAGTCCCATGATAATGGCGCTGATACAAAGCGAATATTTTATTTAATATAATATAACAGGAAATATAATTTTGGAAGTGTTTTTCAGTCTTTATTTATTTTTCATGAATTTAAAACAGATCAAAGTCCACAATACGGTTTACCCTCTCAACTTCTTCAGGAAGCCTGAGTGCTATATCCTCTGTCACTTCCCGTGAAAGATTCAGCATTTCCATGGTTATATCGGTATAGTTGAAAGTTGTATCGGTCCCGAGCAGCTTCACATAATAATTCGTGCTTATTGAATCGGCCAGGTATATTATTCTTACTTCATTGCCGGCATAAACGCTTTGGAACGGGTAATGGTGATGTCCTACCACTTCCTTTATCTCTTCCGGCAACCCCCATTCACCGCATAACCACATTCCAATTTCGGAATGGGTTATACCTTTAAGCACTATTTTCTCCGCGACTATCTGGTGTACACCCCGTTCCATCTGCATTTCATAAATCCTGTCCAAATATTCGGGAAGACATATGTCAAGAACGGTTATTCCAATATCATGTATCAGTCCATATGTAAAAATCCTGTCCTTATCGCATAAGCCCGTCCTTGCTGCAATCATACGGCTTGCAATTGATGTAGCGATACAGTGTTTCCAGTATGTCCTGTTATTGAAAATTTTCGCCCGCCCGCTCCTGTTCGGAAGCAGTAGTTTGGTTATATATGCAATAGCAATTATCCTGATGTTTTTCGCACCCAGGTACAGGACAGCGTCCTTCAGAGTCAGCATTTTCCTGTCCAGTGTCGAGGTATAGTTCAAAACCCGTAATAAAGCCGTTTCAAGTCCCGGAACATTCTGCAGCTTGTCGATGCATTCGTCAATGCTGAATTCATAGGGTTCCAGCAGCATGTTCAGCGCTTCCCCGAATGTTCTTGGAATCTCAGGTATGCAGTTTGACCGCCTGATCAGTTTTATGACCGGATGATTCTGCGTTTCAAGACCCCCGTTATACAATGTACATGCATAATTCGGCACAGTATATTTATACCCTGAACCTGCCCGGATAAAGCGCTTTTTTCATTATAAGTACGTTATTTTACCACCCGAAAAACCTGCCCGAAATCAAAATTGTTATCTGTTATATTTAATTCTGCCCGCGTCTTCCTTTACATACCTGTTTGAATAACCTAAAAGCCATAAAACCTTGCGAACCGCTGTGTAATCATCCCTTCAACAGGATTTTCAGCCCTTTAAGGAATTTACCGTTTGCCATTGCCAGCAGGCCTTTGAAAACACCGGCTTTTATGCCGCTGGAAATATGCATGCTTCGAAGCGGGCTCCCGGCGCTGGACTCCAAAAGCATCCGGTACTCGGTTGTGCCCGGCTTGGCGCCTTTGGAAATAAACCTTTTCACATACCAGTACAGAATCCGCATAACAAGAGAATGGTCTTTCATGTCCATAACGGTATCGTTCATGGTGAACTTCCCTTTTTGAGGTGTATAAGGCACATATTTTCTGCCGAGCATAGTCTCCCACTGCTCTAATAAGGCGAACCGCAGGGTTTTTCATACCACGAACCCGGCTGCCAGTGCGGGATCTCCACTGTTTCACCGGATTTTTCTATAATTCCTGCTACAACCAGTTTATCAGGGTTCCCGCCTGCAAGAACCGTATACCGGCCCGACGGAACCTTCCACCCGTTATCCCAGACCGCAAAGCAGCGCAGGTCCAGGCTGAACCTTACTTCCCTGCTCTCACCGGGCTGAAGAAAGACTTTTGCAAAGCCTTTCAGTTCACGAACGGGACGATGTATCCCATTCTGGGGCGGGGCTATATAAAGCTGCACCACATCAGCCCCTGCCCGGTCGCCTGTGTTTGTTACCGTAATGCTGACCGTTTCACCGTCAATCTCCGGGTCAGTATACGAAAACCCGGTATAGCTCAATCCGAAACCAAACTTCCAGCGGACCGGAACACCGGCCTTGTCATAATAACGGTAGCCGACATAGATTCCCTCGCGGTACTGGGCATCCCACAGGGGATAGTATGCCGCCGACGGACAATCGCTATATTTCAGCGGCCAGGTTTCAGCAAGTTTACCCGACGGGTTGGCTGCACCATACAGCAGGTTTTTCACTGCCTCACCGCCTGCCTGTCCCGGAAGGCCCATGTACAAAATTCCTTTTACCTTGTCTGCCCATGGTGCTTCAACTGGTGCGCCGCAGAACAGTACCACAACTGTATTCGGGTTTTTGGCCGCCGTATCCTCAATCAGCCTTACCTGCTCTTCCGGCATTTTCATGTCGTCGCGGTCAAAGCCTTCGCTTTCATAATCGGGCGTGAGTCCCGCGAACACAACTGTCACGTCCGCCTGTTCCACACTTGCGCTGCTTTCCAGGACATCAGCAGGATGTACCAGCTTAACAGGATTAATATGACTTGAGCCTGAGCCCTGGTAGCGCATGTCCTTCGCCATGTCACCGACGACAGCAATTTTCTGTCCTTCCCTGAGCGGCAGAATATTATCCTCGTTTTTCAGGAGTACCGCGCTTTGCTCGGCAGCAATACGGGCAAGTTCATGATTGGCATCATAATCGCAGCCGTCCCTGTCTTTTAGGGCCTTTTGAGCCTCTGTCACCAGTTTTTTAACACGCTGTACGCTGCGGTCAATGTCAGCCTCATCCAGTTCACCACGGCTTACCGAGTCCATGATCTCCTGCTCCATGTAATTGCTTCCGCCTGGCATATTCAGATCACAGCCGGCTTTAAAGGCCGCAATACGGTCGTTCATCGCGCCCCAGTCGGTAACAACAAGACCTTCAAAACCCCATTCATCCCTCAAAATACCGGTAAGCAGTTCCTTACTGTCGCTGCAGTATACACCGTTTACCTTGTTGTAGGCGCACATAACCGTTTTCGGCTTTCCCTCTTTTACAGCAATTTCAAAGGGTGCCAGGTAGATCTCCCGCAATGTTCGTTCATCAAGTATTGAATCGGAACTTAACCGTTTATATTCCTGGTTGTTGCAGGCAAAATGCTTAAGACATGTACCAATGCCGTTTTTTTGTGCGTTTTGGATAAAACTTGCCGCCAGTTTCCCTGCAAGGTACGGGTCCTCGGAAAAATACTCGAAATTCCTTCCGCAAAGCGGATTTCGCTTGATATTTACACCGGGTCCGAGAAGCAGGCCAACCCCTTGGTCCAAAGCCTCCTCGGCAATGGCCGAACCAATCTTTCCAACCAGCTCCACATCCCAGCTGCAGGCTGTTGACACTGCCGATGGAAAACATGTAGCGGGCAGTGACTTGTGCACCCCAAGGTGATCACCCGCATGTTCCTGCTTGCGCAGCCCGTGCGGTCCGTCACACATAAACATTGACGGGATGCCATACTGCGGAAACTCCCGGGTTTCCCAGAAATTTTTGCCCTCACACAGCGCAATTTTTTCTTTAAGCGTCATAAAAAAATTCCCCTGCCTTGCACCTAATAATTTTAATCACAGTGAACTCCTGAGAAATACCTGTTACCCAGGTTCGGCCAGGTTCAGCCCGAACTACTAATCCCTGTTGCAATACAGGTCCACGCCTCTCAAATATTTTTTCGGCCTTACCGGACGAAGATATAACCACCTGTTCCGGAAGCAATCTATATCAGTTTACACGGATGGTATATCTCACCGCAGGAAGGGCATTTGTATTCAGTATTAGTGTCTTTATAGGAATACCTTGAAACCAGTATGCTTTTACCGCATTTCGGACATAATACTTCCTGGGATCTGATCAGTTTTATTGCAAGTTCTCTTGTTAAGTTCGTGTTGTTTGACATTGCTATTTCCTTTCCGTATCAATGGAGTATTTTTGCAGTTTTTAACCCACACTTTTCCTGCTTCGGGTAACAACAAGATAAACTATTCCCAATACAGTCAGCAATGCAAAAAATGCGGTAATCCAGGGGAAAGAGGGTTTAGTTGTCATGAAAGCAACTGTTGGCCCGTCAGGTCCGTCTATAACTCCTCCCAGGTTTGCACCGGTGACTTTAACTTCATATTTATTCATCAAAAACAGAGGAAGCAATGATCCGTAAAGCAAATTGACAATTGGCACTAAACCGGACATAACAGTAAGCACTGCAATAATAATCCTTATTGATTTTCCCTTTTTCAAATTTCTTCACTCCTCTGACATTATCCTTTTCGCCGGCATAAAGGTAAGCGTCATATTATACCATTATTTAACCTTTTTGAGAATTTATTTATTTTTATCCTATCACATTTTTCATATATTCGCAAAAGTCCACGGCAAGTGATTCATCCGGGTCCATGGTTTTATCTGATCCGTAGCATATTAATGCCTCATTAATTAATCCATGATACTTTTCACAGTGAATATTCTTTAACGCCCATTCCCCGCCCTCTTTCTTTGAAAGCACAAGAGCCTCCTGTACATATGCCAGAACCCTGCACAGGTTCAGAATAAAATAAACAGGATTTTCCATCACTTCAACATGCGAATTCATAATGTCGCGCCTTATGCTGTCCAGGTACGCTTCATGCGGTACATCCCCGAAAACATCGTCAATTTTCTTTCCGTATAATACCATGCCTCTTCTTTTCGTAATAAAGAAATGTGCTGCAAGGTCATTGTCGGTACCGTTCATTTTTCTGATATATTCAGCGGGATTGCTCATATACCAGGAAAGATGCATGTTTGAGAAATGTAATTCATATGGTGTGGGATAAACAAAGTTTTTGCAATACTCACTTCTTACCACACTTATTTCAATACCCTTAGGCGGCAGTTTATTATTCAAGAATATGATTTCATCCATAAACATCTTCTTCTGTAAATCCGTAATTGCATCTTCCACTACAACCAGAACATCCAGATCGCTTTTCGCCGGGTTAAAGCAGCCCATGGCAAAAGAACCATGCACATATACCCCGGTCAGCATATTCCCGAAAGTTTTTACAACTTAATTCAACCAGCTTTTCCAGCACATCCTGTATTTTCATCATACCCGTTATTTTATCCTCTTCCCGGTTACTGAAAAAATGACATCATTAATTTATTACTGCCTGTTATCTATGGAAAGCAAAGCATAACTCCACGATTTTCTGCTTTTTAGCATAATCAAATATGTAGTATACCTATATTTTACACGATAAATCCAAACAAAACCCGCAGATACAACTACTGCTGACTATATCTATTCATCATTTCCCGGCATTTCAGGATTTCCTTCAAACCAGGCAGGGCCGGAATGGCGCCTTTTTTCGTGGTGGTCAGTGATCCCGCGGCATTTGCAAAATCGATCATATCTTCTATTTCATCCTTGTTTATTGTTTCGAAATTACAGCCTCTGTCAATAAACCCGGACAAAAATGCACCAACAAACGCGTCACCCGCACCGGTTGTGTCAACGGTATTGACTTTATAGGCTGGTAAATGCCCGCTGTATGCCCCTTTTCTGTAAAAACAGCCCGACGGGCCAAGTGTTACAAGAATAACAGGTATATTATACTTATCCGTGATTAGACGTGATCCCTCTTCTGCGTTCTTTGTTCCTGTTATGAATTCAAGCTCTTCGCCCGAAACCTTAAGTATATGGGCATATCTCATTCCTTCCTCAATCATCAGCCTTGCGTCATCAAGGTTCTCCCACAGCGGGGGACGAAGATTCGGATCAAAGGATACAACCGCACCGCTTTCCCTGGCTGTTCTTACCGCATACAGCGTTGCATCCCTTGATGGCTGATGAGTCATTGAAACAGTTCCGAAATGGAAGACACGGCAGTTTTTAATTAGTGAAACATCTACTTCCGATTTCTCAAGCAGCATGTCGGCACCGGGCTTCCTGCAGAAACTGAAACTCCTGTCACCATTCTGATCAAGATGCACGAATGCCAGCGTCGTACTTGCTTTATCTGTTGCGAGCACACTTTTTGTCTCCACGTTTAATTTTTTCAGAATATTTGTCAGGAAGAGCCCGAACCGGTCTGCGCCAACCTTGCTGATCAATGCGGTTTTTTTACCTAATTTGGCGGCCATGGCCAGCACATTCCCGGGTGCCCCTCCGGGATTACACTCAAACAAGGCATTTCCTTCTTTTGATACTCCAGCAGGTGTGAAATCAATCAATATTTCTCCGAGAGCAACCAAATCAAACATCCTACTCTCTCCCCATATATAGTTTTGCGAATGAATACGCCTGTCGCTTTTACCGTGCCCTTATATCAGGGCTCAATTATAATCTTGCCGCAGCTTCTGTATGAACTGTCCTCAAAAACTTTGATTATATCGGTAAGTTTCACCTTGTCGGCTATAAGGTCCCTTACATTAATCCTTCCCGAATTGAGAAGCTCCACTGCCCTCCCCTGGGTATACGGATTTATGTACGATGCTTTTATGCTGAACTCTTTTTTAAACACATCAAATGGCTTCAGCGGAACCTCGCAGTCCGGATGGGTAAGCCCGAAAAGCATTACCGTGCCGCCTCTTCCGACATATCTCAGGGCATCCATAACAGTACTTTTTAATCCGACGCATTCAATAACCTTGTCAATATGGTTTATTCCATTCGCGCTTAGAACTTCACCCAAGTCGTTTTTGACGGGATCAACCGTAATATCGGCTCCAAGTTTGACAGCCAGTTCCCTTTTTTCCTTTACAGGTTCAACAAGGATAATGGCTGATGCTCCTGACAGTTTCACAAGCTGCAGCATAATAAGGCCGATGGTTCCGCCGCCTATCAATAAAACCGTATCTCCCGGTTTTACTTCGGTCAGATCCATTCCATGCAGGCAGCATGCGACCGGCTCTGCCATCTCCGCTTCTTCGAAGGACAAACTGTCTCCGATGCTGTAGACCTGTTTTTCCCTTACAGTGCAGAACTCAGCAAAACCCCCGTCAACAGTTGTTCCGATGCCAATCATATTTTCACAGAAATGGGCCTTGCCATTCCTGCAGAAATAGCAGTGGCCGCACATGTCATTCGGATCCACACACACTCTGTCACCGGGCCTAAAGTTTTTTACATTTGAACCCATTTCATAAACAATTCCCGAGAATTCATGGCCTAAGATCGTCGGCGGCTCACATTTTGCAGCACCCTCAGCGCCTTCATATATATGTATATCCGTTCCGCATACCCCGCATGCCTGGACCTTTATGACCACTTCATCAGCCGCAGGAGGCCGTACTTCAACATCCTGTACTTTTAAAATATGTTTCCCCAAATAAACTGCTGCTTTCATGATTCTAACCCCTTTATCATAAAATTAACAGCCTTAATTACTTTTTATCACTGACCCTCAAACTTATCAAGCATATATCCCAATTTACAGCCGCTCCTTTACAGTATCAAACCTTTAGTGACCGGAGGCTGAAAAACACTCAAAAAAGTTAATCCCCGCCGAAAGAAGCGGGGATTAAACGGTGTTTTAAAATTTACTGCTCGTCAAGTTTATCATTCAGGATTTTAATCAATTCATACATCCTTTCCTCGGTAAAGCCATAGCTCCTGAAATTCACCATGGCGCGCAGCGGAATGTATTTCAATGCAGACAACGGCATTGAATGAAAAGAGTCATCCGGTTTCTGCTGCGTTGTTTGATCTTCCTGCATTACCTTGATTATAAACTCCTTGAATACAGGTCCAAGGACCGGATCTTCCAGCAGATCTCCGCCCAGTGTGTTGCGGTGCACCGTCCTTTTAACGGCAGCAGACGAATTAACGAAAATTTTGTCCCTCAGCACTATATCCCTTGACGATTTTCCTATTAATATCTCGAACTCGCCGGTTTCAACATGCCAGTCCCTGGTATCGGTGTTGTAATAGGCGAATGCCCTCTTATCCAGCTCAAATACCACTGTTTTTTCTTCACCCGGCTTAAGTTCCACCTTTTCGAATCCTTTCAGCTCTTTTTCAGGCCTTATTACCGAGCTTTCAACATCCCTGACATAAAGCTGGACTATTTCCTTTCCAGCAATTCCGCCGGTATTCTTAACCTTCACACTGACCCTTACAGTTTCGGTATCATTAATATCCCCTTTACTTATTTTCAGGTCACTATATTCAAACGTGGTATAGCTTAGCCCGTACCCGAACGGAAACAGCGGCTTTATATTCTTCATGTCATAATACCTGTAGCCCACGAATATACCTTCCCTGTATTCCACCCTGTCGCCTTCACCCGGGAAGTTCAAAAACGACGGGTTATGGCTTAATTCTTCAGTGAATGTCTCAGCCAGCTTTCCGCTTGGGTTTGCATCACCAAACAGCAGATCAGCGACAGCTCCGCCCATGGCCTGACCACCCAGGTATGCCTCCAGTACCGCCTTTGCTTTATCAATCCATGGCATTTCCACGGGTGAACCATTGCTTAATACCACAACCACGTTCGGCTGAACCTTCGCCACCTCTTCAATAAGCGTACAGTGGCTTTCAGGCATCTTCATATGCTGGCGGTCGTAGCCTTCGGACTCGTAATGTTCGGGCAGACCTGCAAATATCACTGCAACGTCTGCCTCAATCGCAGCTTTTTTCGCTTCATTCAGAAGGGTTTCATCGGTTTCGTCCTTTTCAAGGCTGTAACCCTGAGAATATATCACATTTGCATCATTGCCGGCTGCTTTCCTTATTTCCTCATATACATCATCAAGCATTGTCGGATTTACATGGGAACTTCCGCCGCCCTGGTACCTCGGCCTTTTTGCAAACTCGCCAATGACTGCAATGGTTCCTTTCTTTTTAAGCGGCAGGATTCCGTCCTTATTTTTCAGAAGAACCATACACTCTGCTGCCACTTCCCTGGCAAGCTGATGGTGGGCTTTCCTGTCATATGAGGCATTTTCTTTCCTGTTGTCAACTGCTTTAAATATTAAATTCAGTATTCTTTCAACGGCTTTGTCCAGGACCTCTTCAGGCAGCGACCCGTTCCTTACCGCGTCAACTATTTTTCTGTCTCCTGTTCCGTGACTGGAAGGCATCTCAAGGTCAAGCCCTGCCTTCAAACCCGGCACGCGTTCGTTGACTGCTCCCCAGTCCGAAACCACAATGCCGTCAAAGCCCCATTCATCCCGTAATATGTCTGTTAACAAATACTTGTTTTCCGATGCAAATTCACCGTTTACCCTGTTATACGAACACATTATCGTCCATGGCTTTGCCTTCTTCACAGCGTCTTCAAAACTTGCAAGGTAGATCTCACGCAGTGTTCTCTCATCTATTACGGCATCAACACTCATTCTGCGATGTTCCTGGTTGTTTGCGGCGAAATGCTTCAGTGAAGTACCCACTCCCCGGCTCTGTACCCCTTTTATATGGCTGGCAGCCATTTCGGATGAAAGATACGGGTCTTCCGAGAAATATTCAAAATTTCTGCCGCAAAGAGGAGAGCGCTTGATATTCGCACCCGGTCCAAGCAGAACGGAGATACCCTCAGCCTGGCACTCTTCTCCGAGAGCAGCACCCACTTTTTCAACCAGTTCACGGTTCCACGAGCTCGCGAGGCCAACGGCTGTTGGAAAGCATGTGGCCGGAACACTGGAATAATGCCCAGGTTTGCTTTTCCAGTCCTCTTTCCTTAGTCCGTGCGGTCCGTCGGATACCATAATCGAAGGAATTCCAAGCCTTTCAATGCTTTTTAAATTCCACGCATCCAGGCCCGAACATAAACCAGCCTTTTCTTCAAGGGTCATCTGTGATACCAGTTTTTTAATGTCTCTTTTCATAGAAATTGTCCTCCTGCCTGTTTTTTATAGAATACCCGTATTTTTACGGCAATTCTCCAATGCACGGGCTTTTAGATAAACGAACCCGGATTCCTTCTTTACATTAAAGGAAAACCAGGAACACAGCCGGTATGAGCTAAAATACCAGATAACCAAAACTATGGCTTAAAAAAGCATACATTCTTAGTATTACAGGTTTCCCCGAAATTTTCAACACAATAACTAAAATAACCCTGTATATTGTTCTGAGTCTTTATTTTATTTCTCAACAATCGGCACCCATAATTCATGCCCGATTTTGTTTCCCGGCGCCAGGAAATGCTCAATACAGGGCTGATCAGCAAGTTCATACCCGGAGGCAGGAAGCCATTCAGAATACAGTCTTTTCCATGCATCAACAGCATCAGGCAATACGGCATATGTGTACGGTGGAATTATCAGCTCCTCCATTCCGTCGGGTACTTCGTGGTCATATCGTACCCCCATGAAATAATCAAATTCGTCATCCATGATAGCAGGTTCTTTGCCGCAAACACCCACAAGGCTTTCAAGTTTGCATTTTGGATTTACCCACGCCATATCAATCAGTTTCCGCATGAAACCGTCCTTTTTTGCTTTTCTCCCCGTTTTCGCCGTTTCGTGAGCACAGGTGCTATCCTGCCTTTAATACCGCAATAATATTTTTAATCGTTTGATAATTACCCCGTACATACCCGGTTCATACAATATTTTGAATATAACTCATGCATACTTATAATGCCCTTCGGGCTTCAAGTCGGGCAGATCCAGACCACGCTCCAGAACCAGGTAATTCCTTATATCATAGCACAGATCGCATTTCCCGGCATACTCTGCTTTGGGTGTGTATCCATATTCCTTTCGGGCCAGCTCGGCAAAACTCTTTATGCCGGCAGACTCAAGGCTGTAAAATATCCTGTACTTTTCAGGATCAGCACCTTGTACCAGTTCTTTTAACGGGATTGAAAATCCCGGGCACGACTGGGGAATAAAGCCACCGTACAGGTCAACATGGAAATGGTAAATACCCGACAGCAGTCTGCAGGGCCTTGATTCTTTCAATATCTGGTCATAGGTCTGTTTCTCCATCATTGGTTTATACGTCTTCAGAGCCCGCCCTTTCAGATTAAGCCCATACCTTGAAGGCAGCCTTAAAAGGTAATCCTGCCCGAAAAGCAGCATATACTCGTCAGGAGAATGGGTGGAGCGATCGTCCATTGCGTCAATCTCGCTCCAAAAATTAATCTGCCACGGGAAAACCTGCATTCCTGCCTTTGAACAGGCCTTAATCAAAGCCTTAACCTTCCGGAACGGTATATACTCGTTGTGGAACGGGTCCATGGATATAAGCAGGGTGTGTACCCCGTGTTCCAAAAGTTCATTAAGCACGGCAATCGCTGACTCTTCATCCCTGTACCAGGAAGCATTTGTTTCAATATATTCAATGCCCATGTTGTTTCTTCGGGCAGCCTGAAGAACACCCATAATTCCATCAGGTTTGAGAAGCGGTTCACCGCCGCCGATATGAACTGAATGACATCCCAGCCTTTTCAGAATGGAGAATATCTCATCGGCCATGGAAGGAGTCATGTAATCGCCGGGCCAGTTTGGTGAACTGGAATAGCTGCAATGCCTGCACTTCGATGAGCATTTATAGTTTGTGATTACTCCGCCTGACACCAGGCAGCTGATTTTCAGCACAGCAAAACCTCCTGAATCAGCCATTCAACGTTTGCATTACCTGTCATGCCAATATATTATTGTGGATTAAAACCTGTTAAGTTTTAAACAGGGCTTTAACCTGCATATTTACAAAGTAAATTCCCATAATGCTTAATGCACTGAAGGAATGCATCAATCATGCCGGTTATTTAAAATGAAATATCAGTCTATAACTGCACCTCCCCATTCTATTACCGTAAAACCTTCACGCTTGAAGGGTTCAAGGGTTTGTTCCTCAATGGAAACAGCTTCTTTCAGAGGCTTATATGCCATGAAAACTCTCAGCACGCTGTCGGGTTCAGGAGTTATTTCCAGCCTGGCATTGTCTGTGTAAACTTCATTCTGGAATGTAATAAGATTATACGGATTGTTCTGCATCCTCGGAAGCCAGTATACAATAAACTCATTGTATTCCCTCGGTGTCAGGCCGATATACTCTAATTTCTCCTGCAGAAATCCGGCAGTATCCTCCCCTTTAACAACAAACCCCTTACTCATGTCATATTCAACATCGCTTTTGCCTTCCCAGAACAGGTAGGAATACTCCTTCCCGTCTTTCTTGTTGATTAACGTTCCGTCCGGGTGCGCAATTACGGTCCAGCCTTCATCATATTCGGGATAAGTGCAGAAAAGTTCGCCGTTATAATTCAGCCTGACCGTTACTTCCATTGTTTCTTCAGGATAGAGATAAATCACGGGTTTCTCGGCTACAGGTTCATCTATACACCCTGTTGCAGCAAGCATTAAAGCTATACACAACAGAATTAATTTACATTTTTTCATGCAAATCAACTCCTTCATCTGAATAGACGATGGAGTTAACAAATAGTTCCATAATTCTTTTCTACCACTTCTCCTGCATAATCTCTTCACGCTTTTTCCGGAATTCTTACTCGGTAATCAGGCCTTCTTCCTTCAGCCTGTTCAGTTTTCTGAGCCTTGTTTCAAAATCATCGCCTGAGGATGTGGACTTATGATTCCTTATTTCGTGGTCATACTCATCCATGCCTATTTCCCATGACGTTACACCTTTGTCGCTAAAGAAGTTATAGGCGTGATATCCTGTTATCCCAACCGCTAACAGTGTCCAGAGCACACCAAAGGCACCTGCCATGGGAACTGCTACCAATATTCCGATAAACACAAAAATGACACCTGTTATCATGCCCATCATTGATGTCGGTTTACCCGGTCTTACCCTTATCCTCTTTGTTCTTCTCTGCATATAAACCAACTCCCGGAAGTAATCAATTTTCAACTTATATAGACTAATAAAGGAATTCTTCGGCATTTGTTTTCCTATATGTCAACGCCGGAATATTTTTGACCCAAACGCCGGTGTCCAATCGCCGGTTTTATGGCCGGTCACACATTTTACGGGTTATCCTTCACTGATACATCAGCTGGAGGTACGACCCTGATTCCGCCTTTTAGTCTGTCTTTCAGTCTATAGCTCTCACCCCTTATGTTTATGATGTGCGAATGATGCAGTAATCTGTCCAGTATAGCTGTAGCTATTACTGGTGAACAAAGAGGTTTATGAAGTAGTGCGTAATTTGGTTATGTATGCGAAAGAAAATAATCATTATGTAAAGGTGTTTCTTGCAAGTGAGAATGAGGGTGTTCTTATACATTATTATCATAACAAAAGGTATTCTGAGGGATATAGGTGGATGTATAATAGTAATTTTATGGTAATGATTAATGTCATGCCTTATAAGTTAAGGGATGATTTAGAGCAGGATACTTATTATATTTGGCAAATGCTTAATTTTGTTACAGACAAGACTGAGGATTGGGCTTCTGTAAATTATAGAGAGCCTAAAATTACAAAGGCTTTTGAGATAGCGTTGAAAACTATATATGGTGAGGATTTAGGTCAGAGTGTACTTGAATTTGCGCTTACTGAATATGATAATGAGCGTATAGATTGGTTTGTTAATGGGAAGAATTATTATAACTTTTTTGCAGGGTATAGAGAGGATTTAGGTGGTTTAGAGGTTTGTAATGATAATGGAAGTGCTGAAAGTGCGGCTGTGTTTTTCGGTACTAATAAGATTTTTAAATAAAATAGGTTTAGTAGGATTGGTTAGTATGGGGGGGTTAAGATGGTTTTTATTTTTAAACGTAAAGAAAGGCATAAATATGCCTTTCTTCTCTTTTTTATTTATATTTTGAGTTTGTTGAGTATTGTTCCTGTGTCTTATGCAACTTCACCGCCTGTGTCTTTTTTATTGATTTGATAAAGATACATGGAGATAATGCAAGTAATCCAAAATGGACTTATGATGAATTTGATGAAAAGATATATGAAATTTCTGATATCACATCAAGTACACCTTATAACAATAAATAAGCAGCGGTAATGAAAAACTACTCCATATTCATTGGCAGGGCGCTGGTAAACAGTGTGCCCTGCCTGTTACAAGAATTCAAACGTGAATTATCAAATCATATTACAGCATCTGCATGGCCTCAATTGCCTTTGCTGCTATGTTTTGAGCTGTTAATCCGTACATTTCAAGCAATTCATACGGGTTGCCCGATTTTCCGAACTGGTCTTCAATACCCACCATCTTGACGGGTACAGGGTATTCGCTGCATACAACTTCAGCTACTGCGCTTCCGAAGCCGCCAATAACCGTATGTTCTTCCGCAGTGACAATGCAGCCTGTCTCTTTTGCCGCCTTTATGATAATATCCCTGTCTATCGGCTTTATTGTATGAATATCAATCACTCTTGCGCTGATATTCTGTTCTTCAAGGATTTTCGCCGCCTCTAAGGCATACTGGACCATAAGTCCGTTTGCTATTATGCTTACATCGGTACCGTCCTTGAGCAAAACACCCTTGCCGAATTCAAAGGTTGCGTTTTCATCATATATCTGCGGAACGGCAAGTCTTCCGAGCCTTAAATATACAGGACCCTGCTTTTCAATTGCAGCTTTTACCGCAAACCTTGTACTTACTGCATCGCAGGGGCTTATAACAGTCATGTTCGGAATTGAGCGCATTAACGCAATATCTTCTATTGCCTGGTGGGAGGCACCGTCTTCACCAACTGATATACCTGCATGGGTTGCTCCGATCTTTACATTGAAATTCGGGTAGCATATCGAATTTCTCACCATTTCAAAGGCTCTTCCGGCAGCGAACATTGCAAAGGAACTTGCAAACACGATTTTGCCGCAGCTTGCAAAACCTGCTGCCGTACACATCATATTGGCCTCAGCTATACCCATATTGAAATGCCTTTCCGGATACTTTTTCTGAAAGATGTCTGTCTTTGTTGACTTTGACAAGTCTGCATCCAGTACGACGATTCTTTCATCCGCGCCGAATTCAGCCAAAGCTTCACCATAGGCCTGACGAGTTGCTATTTTACCTGACATATTACTGTTCACCCTCCGTTTTCTTTAATCTCACCTGTATTACCGTGCTTACTGCCCTTCCATATCCAGCGATGCAAGATATGCGTCCAGTTCTGCCAAACCCTTTTCACATTCCTCGGGTTTTGGAGCCACACCGTGCCAACCTGCCTGGTTTTCCATGAATGACACGCCTTTTCCCTTTATGGAGTGGGCAACGATCATGTTCGGTTTTCCTTTTTGCTTTTTCGCGTTTTCAATCGCCTGCTCGATCTGCTCGAAATCATGGGCATCTATTGACTGGACATACCAGCCGAAAGCCACGAATTTATCTGCAATAGGCTCAGGATTCATAACATCGGTAATTTTACCGTCAATCTGAAGCCCGTTATAGTCTACAAAACAAATCAGGTTATCCAGTTTATAGTGTGCAGCCGCCATCGCAGCTTCCCATACAAGGCCTTCTTCAAGTTCGCCGTCGCCCATTCCGACAAACACACGATAATTCTTATTGTCCAGTTTCCCGGCCAGCGCCATTCCAATGGCAGTGGACAGTCCCTGTGCGAGGGAACCTGTAGACATATCCACACCCGGTGTGCTTTTCAGGTTCGGATGGCCTTCAAGATAGCTGCTTGTTTTTCTGAGCGTTGTTAAATCTTCTTTCGGGAAGAAACCCCTTTCTGCAAGAGTCGAATAAAGAACCGGAGCACAGTGCCCCTTTGACATGATAAACCGATCCCTGTCGGGGTTATGGGGATCTTTCGGATCAATGTTCATTTCTTTAAAGTACAAATAGGTCATGATATCAGTAATGGATAAAGATCCTCCCGGATGGCCGCTTCCGGCGGCACAGGTCGCCTTCAGAATACCTTTACGGATGTTCGTGGCTGTTCTTTTCAAAGACAAAATTTCCTTCTGATCCATAAACACAATCCTTTCTATCTGAATTTGTTGCATTTAACTGCAGTCAACAGAGTAATGGGTTTATATTCCTCAGAGCATATAAGCCAATAAAAGTATAACCTAAAAATAAAAGTACGTAAAGTTTTTTTAATTATGCAATCTGTGTTCTTTAGCTTCCTGTTTTTATATACCCTGGGCCTGTGCATATAAATCATAACGCGGTTAAAAAACCTGATTCCCGACTGCCTTGTCTGGGCTCACAGGGGACGGGCAAACCGGCTACCCTTTGTAATAATTGATTAAGCAGCCTTTCAGGATAATGCTTCTTTCCTCAGCCGTAAGATTCTTTAAGAAAAGTTTCAGCTCCTTGGTTTTGCCTTCCCGGATCAACTTTGCATTAATAACTTCATCACCGTTTCTGATTTTGCTCCTGATACCGGAAATGAAAATCATATCCCCCGCTTCAAAGTTCAGGCCCTAAAATCCCTCCGTATAATCATGAAAAGTAAAGCATTCATTCCTTCCGGAAATTACTCTTCATGATTATACCATATTATTTTAAATTTACCTATTTTGAATCAATGGCAGATGTGCTCATTTTTCTGTCAGGGCGGATTTTCCAAAGAATTGCATCCGTTCTGCTGTATTTTGTTTAGCTCAGTCTTTTACATTCCAATTAACCTTTGAGATGAGAAGTAAAACCCTCGCCAAGGACTTCGCGGACGTCGGTAAGCAGTACAAAAGCATTTGGATCTATCTTTTTGACTTCGTTTTTGACCCTGTGAATCTCCTCTTTCTTTACCACGCACAGCAATATCATGTATTGGTTGTCGGTATACATGCCTTTTCCGTACAACCCGGTAACACCCCTGTCGATATTCTCCATCAAGGCCTTTGCAATCTTCTCGGATTCCCTTGAGATGATCATGAGCGACTTTGCAAAATTAATACCCTCAAGAAACCTGTCAAGGGTGCGCGCAGACACGAAAAGCGCAACAACAGAATACAGCCCCAGCCTGAAGCTGTTGAAAACAATAGTTGCCATGAGGATAACCAGTCCGTCAAGGATTATCAGCAATGTTCCCACAGGAATCCACGGAAAAACCTTGTTCAGCAAAGACGCGGCCATGTCGGTACCGCCTGTCGTAGCCTCTTCCTTAAAAACAAAGCCAAGCCCGATACCTGAAGTAAAGCCTCCTGCCAGCGCAAACAACAGCGTGTCCGCGGAATTATGGCCAGGTGCTGATGATACAAGTTCCAGGAACCGGGATATCAGAGGCTCGGTAATGTCGATTATTACCGACAGGAATGCAGCGCCTATTATTGATTTTATAATAAAATTCCTGCCCTTTATTTTCATGCCGGCCAGAAACAATGGAATATTCATTGCGAGCATGGTAATACCGACAGGGATTCTCTCGCCGGACACATGAAAAATAACGGTTGCGATCCCTGAAACTCCACCCGGCGCAAGTTTCCAGGGGATGAGAAAAATATTCATCGACAAGGCAAGAATCATTGCACCAAGAAAAATCTGAAGCAATGATGTGATTTTGTTAAGCGACAGCTTCACATGCAACACCCTTTGTGAAATTTTCATTGATAGTATCATTCATAACCCAAGTAATCATTCAGCAACTTAAAAATACAGAATAATTATAGCATACTGGTATAATATATGTGCAAAAGAAAAACCGGGATACACCCGGTATTGATTTTATAGGAAACAACCCAGCGTAAACTGGGTTTGACTATTTGAAATACTGGAATTATTCCAATCCGTATTTCTTCTTGAATCTGTCAACACGGCCGCCTGTATCAACAAATTTCTGCTTGCCTGTAAAAAACGGATGGCATTGTGAACAGATTTCCACGCGAAGCTCCTTCTTTGTTGAGCCTGTTTCAAAGGTATTGCCGCAGGCGCATCTTACAACCGCTTTTCCGTAATTAGGATGGATACCTTCTTTCATGCTTATCACCTCTCTTAGCAGCTAATTATCTATTCTACATGCACGAACATGCTCTTTGAAAAAGTGCCGACTGTTATTATAACATAACGTTTTTGGCATATCAAGCAAAAACTATTTTTTGTAACCGTACGGATGAGTGGAATGCCATTTCCATGCCGAACCTATAATTGTTTCAAGGTTATTGAATCTCGGTGTCCACTTGAGTTCCTTTTTTATCTTTTCAGATGAAGCCACGAGGACTGCAGGGTCACCCGGCCGCCTGTCCGCTGTTTCCTCACGGATTTGCCTTCCTGTAACCCTTCTTGCGGCTTCTATAACCTCCCTTACCGAAAAACCCGTTCCGTTTCCAAGGTTGTATATTGTACTTTCTCCGCCGTTTCTCAGCCGTTTCAGCGCAAGGATATGCGCATCCGCCAAATCGGTTACATGGATATAGTCCCTTATGCATGTACCATCGGGGGTATCATAGTCATCTCCGAAAACCCGGACTACCTCCCGCTGTCCAAGCGCAGCCTGAAGAACAATAGGTATCAGGTGCGTTTCGGGTGTATGATCCTCGCCGATGTCACCGCTTTCATGCGCACCCGCGGCATTGAAATACCTAAGGCACGTATACCTGATTCCGTAGGCCTTATCACACCATTTAAGCATTTTTTCAATGGCCAGCTTGGTTTCGCCGTACGGGTTTGTCGGCTCCGTCCTGTCGGTTTCGACAATCGGGATATTCTCGGGTTCTCCGTACGCAGCCGCCGTTGATGAAAAGACAATATACGGGACACGGTACTGTTTCATTTTTTCAAGCAGCACAATGGTTGCAGCCACGTTATTGTTATAATAAGCAAGAGGCTCATTAACACTTTCACCAACAAGGGAAAAAGCTGCGAAATCTATCACGGCCTCAATGTCATTTTCCGAAAATACCTTGTCCAGGAATTCTGCATCCCTTAAATCACCCTCGTAAAATTTGCCGCCCAGTACGGCATCCCTATGGCCTTTAACGAGGTTGTCAATCACAACAACATCTTCGCCGGCTTCAAGGAGTTCAACAACGGTATGGCTTCCTATATAACCTGCGCCACCGGGTACTAATATTGCCATGTTATATTTCCTCCTCCCGTCCTCCGTCTCCGATTTCTGATACATAAAAATCAGCGCTGTATCCTATTTCCTTTTCATACTCGCTGCCCACCTGTTTTATGAAGTCATCTATGCTGTCTTTATGGACAAGGCTTACAGTGCTGCCGCCAAAGCCTGCCCCCGTCATTCTTGAGCCCAAAACCCCGTCTGCTTTTCTTGCCGCGTTTACCAATGTGTCGAGCTCTTTGCCCGTTACTTCATATAAATCCCTCAGGGAATCATGGGACTGGTTCATCAGTTCGCCGAAGGTGCGTAGGTCATTGTTCTTCAGGGCCTTTACCGATTCCAGGACCCTTTCGTTTTCGTATACAACGTGTTTTACGCGTTTTCTGATTACGTCGTCAACAAGCAGGTTTTCATATTTCAAAAAGTCCTGTACCGATACGTCCCTGAGATATTCTATCCCGGGCATGGCCTTCTGAAGCATGGCGAGACCTTCCTCACATTCTTTTCTTCTCTCGTTGTACTTTCCTTCGCCAAGACTTCTCTTTTTATTTGTAAAACCGATAACAAGCCTGTAATCATTCAGTTTCAGCGGAACCAGTTCATAGGTCAGATCCCTGCAGTCCAGGAAAATGGCCATGTCTTTCTTTCCCATTGCAGACGCGAACTGATCCATGATCCCGCACTTGACCCCTACATAGTTATGCTCTGCTTTCTGCGATATCAATGCCAGCTCTGTCATGTTTATTTTCCTGTTTATGCCGTTTGCCGCATATCCCAGGCTGACCAGGGCCAGGGCCGTTGCAATTTCAATAGCCGCCGAGGATGACAGCCCGCTTCCGAGCGGAACCTTGTCCTCGTACAGCAAATCGCAGCCGCAAAGGGGATATCCGGCTTTCTGGAGTTCATCGGCAACGCCAAGCTGGTAGTTCCCCCATTTCAGGTTCCTGTACCTGTCCAGGTTGTCCAGGTCTGCATTCACCATCTGTTTCAGGTCTGTTGCAATAAGGTTGATCTTCCTGTCGTTTCTTGGTCTTGCGAGTACAGTTGTGCACATTGTCAAAGCTGCCGGGAAAACAAAACCCCCGATATAATCGGTGTGTTCACCTATGAGATTCACCCTGCCCGGAGCCTTGAAAACCCTTATGCCCTCGCTGCTGCCGCCGAAATAACCGATAAATTCTTCAATCAATGACTTAAACATAACCTGCACCCCTTTATTTTTCAAATCACTTTTTATCCATAAACCTGCGATATGCTGCCTTTAGCTCCTCAGCTTTCTCCTCAGGCGCCGTAGGGTTGCAATGCGCCCATACGCCTGTCTCGCTCGACGCATTAAACTTCTGTTTCTCCTTTGAGCGCATCGGCGGGAAAAACTCGATGTGGAAATGATAATAATCCTCGGTATTTTCGCTGTTCACAGGATTCTGATGCATGCACATCATATACGGGAACGGCATGTCAAACAATGAATCCAGCATTCCCACGGTATCGCGGACGGTTTTCGCAAGATTTTGCTTTTCCCGTGCATTCATCTGCGCAAGATTCTGTTTATGGCTCTTGGATATAATATACACGCCATAAGGATACTCAACGAAAAAGGGCAATGCAACCGAAAAGTCCTCGTTTTCAAAAATTACCCTTTTGCCAAATTTCTGTTCCTCTTTCAGAAACCTGCACATCAGGCATTCGTGATGCTTTTCGAAATGCTCCCTTGACGCTTCCAGCTCCAGTTCTATTTTCTTCGGAATAAAGGGATAGCCATATATCTGGCCATGCGGATGCGGCATCGTAACGCCAACTACCTCGCCGCGGTTCTCAAAAATGAAAACATATTTTATGTTTTCGTCCTTTGAAAGCTCGACAAACCGCTGTGTCCAGAGCTCTACCAGTTTTTCCATGTGATCATAGGAAAGTTCGGGCAGTGTAACGGTATGTTCAGGAGAATACAGAATAACCTCGCACTTCCCGTAGGCTTTTTCAACCCTGAAAAAGTCATTGCCTACCGGGTCCGGTTCGGGAGGGTTTTGCATTAAAGCGGGAAAATCGTTGTCGTATTTCAGCACGTCATAGTTGTCGGGAACCTTCCCCGAGCCCGGACAAAACGGACACCAGTCTTTCGGCATCTGCGGCCTGTTCTGCCTGTGTGACGCTATCATTACCCAGTCCTTTATAAACGGATGCCAGCGTAATTCAGCCATAACTATTCTCCCTTCGTTTTTTGATGAAATTTATACGCAGTATTGCTTCGATATGTATGATAAAACCTGTAAATATGTTATTATCTTTATCCTTATTGTATTATTGCGGCAGGTAAATGTAAATGGTACAATGTTTTTGTAATATGTCTTTTTGTTGTATGAGGAGATATGTTAGAAAAATACTATTTCAACCAGTCGGATCAAACCGATCTGAACGTGTACAGGTGCGGCATAGAGGAATGCAAGCCCGGATATGCCTGGGGGCCCGGGGTACGTGACCATTTTATCGTCCACTACATATTAAGCGGCACAGGAATATTTTCGGACGGCAAAACCAAAAAGAAACTGTCAGAGGGCGACGGTTTCGTTGTATTCCCGAACTGCCTTGTCACATATGCCGCAGATCCGGAGAATCCGTGGACATATTCCTGGGTGGGTTTCCAGGGGCTTAAGGCAGAGTCCTTTCTAAACAAGGCAGGAGTATACCGTGAATCCCCTTTTTTCACCTATAAAACCGACAATAAACTTAGGGACTGCCTTGGAAACATGATATCCGAGGCAAGGCTGAACACCTCTTCCGAGCTTATGCTTTTAGGGCATCTATACATATTCCTTTCGCTGCTGATAAAGAACAATCGGAAGGATTCACCCTATGAAACAAGGTATTTCAGCCAGGAGAAATATGTTAAAAGAGTAATTGAATTTATATCAAAAAATTACTCCGGGAAAATATCCATAGGTGAAATAGCCTCCATCATCGGGCTGGACAGAAGCTATCTTTATTCAATATTCAAAAAGGTAATGAAAATGTCACCGCAGGAGTTCCTTATTAGTTTCAGGATCGAGCGTGCTGTGGATTTAATGCGGAATTCCGACCTTACCATAGGCGATATTGCACGCTCGGTGGGTTATGAGGACCCGCTTCTTTTCTCAAAGATGTTTAAAAAAATTAAGGGAATTTCACCAAACCTGTTCAGGCAGAACCTGAATTCCTATTCCAGCCCGAAAAGCATATCCACGTAAGTCGGTATCGGCCAGTGCCTTGAATCAACCATTGCTTCAAGGCTGTCGATATCCTCCCTTAAACTTTTCATAACGGGAATAACCTTGTCCCTGTATGCAACTCCCTGGGAGGACACATCTTCAATTGCAGCGGCTTCGTTTACCGCTTTCTTAAGTTCCCTTACCTTTTCATTTGCAGATACAGCCAGAGTTGAAATATCCTTCAACAGCTTCTCCTGCGTTTCAATAATGATATGGACTCCCGTTTCCCTGACCTGGTTGATGCATGTTGCTATCTCGGTTATATACCTGTGCACCGCAGGAAGGATATCACGTTCCACCATCTCGATGGCGGTAAGTGCTTCTATCCTTATCGTTTTATTGTAATTCTCCATCAGGATTTCATAACGGGAAAGGCTCTCTTTTTCCGTCAAAACACCCATTCTTGCAAACATCCTGATGTTTTTCCCGTCAAGAAGGGTTCTCTTCGCATCGACAAAATTGTCGATACATGATAAGCCTCTTCTTTCGGCTTCCGTTTTCCATTCCTCGGAATAATTGTCGCCGTTGAAGATAATCCGTTTATGATTCCTGACAAACTCAGCCGTGATTTTCTTGGCCTCTTCTTCCTTATTACCGGCTGCCTCAAGCCTGTCCGCAACTTCGGAAAGAATGTCAGCAACTGCGGTATTTATAATGAAGTTCGGGCCGGCTATTGATGTAGACGCGCCCACCATTCTGAACTCAAATTTATTGCCGGTGAATGCAAAGGGAGACGTCCTGTTCCTGTCGGTAATGTCCCTTGCAAGCACAGGAAGCGCTGACGCGCCGATTTCCAACTTCGTGGAACAGATTGATGTTCTCGCTTCTCCTTCTCTTTCAATCTGCTCTATTATATCGGTCAACTGATCGCCGAGGAAAATTGAAACAATCGCAGGAGGAGCCTCGTGAGCACCAAGCCGGTAATCGTTGCCGGAATTTGCAACCGAACTCCTGATAACGTCCGCATATACATCCACAGCCTTGATAATGGATGCCAATATCAAAAGAAACAGGGTGTTCTTATGGGGTTCGGGTCCCGGATCCAACAGGTTTACTCCTTCATCGGTGCCGATGGACCAGTTGTTATGCTTGCCCGATCCATTCACGCCCGCAAAGGGTTTCTCGTGCAGCAGGCAGGCCAGGCCATGCCTTGCAGCAACCTTTTTCATTGTTTCCATCATCAGCTGGTTCTGATCGGATGCAACATTGACAATATTGTATATAGGGGCGATTTCATGCTGTGCAGGCGCAGCTTCGTTGTGACGCGTTTTTGCAGGAATGCCGAGTTTCCATAGCTCTATGTCCAAATCCTGCATAAAGTTCAAAACCCTCGTCTTTATTGAGGCATAGTACTGGTCGCCCATTTCCTGCCCCTTCGGAGGCCGTGCACCGAACAGGGTGCGTCCGGTGAACAGGAGATCCTTTCTTTTCATGAACAGTTCCCTGTCGATCAGGAAATATTCCTGCTCGGCACCTACGTATGCCATAACCTTTTTTGCAGTTTTGTTGCCGAGGGCGCGCAGTACACGAAGCCCATGCCTGTTAAGGGCGTCCATCGACCTCAGGAGCGGGGTCTTTTTGTCCAGTGCCTCACCGCTGTATGAGCAGAATGCAGTAGGTATGTACAGAGTTTTATCCTTTACAAAGGCAGGCGAAGTAAAGTCCCACGCGGTATAACCGCGGGCTTCAAAAGTTGCACGGATCCCGCCGTTCGGAAATGACGATGCGTCCGATTCACCCTTAATCAGTTCCTTGCCTGAGAACTCCATGATGATTTTCCCTTCGGAAGTTGAAATGAATGAATCGTGTTTTTCTGCAGTCATTCCGGTCATGGGCTGAAACCAGTGGCAGTAATGGGTAGCACCGCGCTCGATGGCCCATTCCTTCATCGCGCTTGCCACAACCTCCGCCAGGTTGGGATCCAGCGTCAGATTATTGTCGATAATGTTCTTTAATGCGTTATATGTAGCCGTGGGCAGCTTTTCACGCATTACCGAATCGTTAAAAACCTGTGAACCGAAAATTTTCGCCAGTTCAGACATTCTAACAGCCCCTTGTACGGAAAAACTCCGTATTTCAAAATCACGGTAATTTAGAAATACATTTTACCCGATGTTTTCCGAAATTTCAACCTCGCCTGTTTCAGGCCAGGTTGAAGGTTTTAAGGAATTATAGCATTTTTATCAGGTCTTGTATACTATATATCGTATTATTTTGAAATAATATGTAGATATCCGGACTAAAATTCAGCTTACAAATTCCCCGTTCTTCAGGTTTATATACACGAGCCAGTAACCTGTCATATCCCCGAATTCTGAACTTTGAACCGGTACCCAGCGGCATATGTTTTCAAAAGGTTTACTGTCCTTGTCGTCCTTTGCGGGAACACCAAGAACGAAATACTTCATATTGTTTATATCCGAACGGTAAAAGCCGGACAACAAATGCCTGTATTTAAACAGGCCCACCAGTATCTTCGGGTTTGCAAACAACGGTATGGTCAAATTGCAGGAAAACAGGATATTGCTCAGCTTTGCTATATCATTCACCCTGTACCAGGAATAATCATGACGTGGATTTGAAAAGGGCTCCATGGGTTCAAAGGATTCCCTGAGCTTTTTCTCAAGTTTTTCATCATCAACCCTGCCGCCCGGTTTCCCGGAAATTTCCTCCCTGTCTTTTTGTTCGGACTTTGCCGCAGGTATATTTGCAGCCGGTATATTACCTGTCTTTTCTTTCTCCTCCTTTTCCCTTTTTTCCGCCCATTCCTTCCCTCTTTCCTTTTCTCTCTCTTTTTCCCTTTCCTCCTCTCTTTCCTTCTTTTCATTCCCTGTTCCGGCAGCATTCTCCCTGTGCAGAAGCCGCCTGCGCACAGCTTCATCCCAGCCTGCAGTTTTTTTGCAGCAGCCTATCAGCGGTATTAGAACCTTGTCTTTATACTCCGACGCAATAAGAATGAACTTAATGTTTTCTGGCCTGATGTCCAGCGATTTTACCGTATTGAGATCCAGAAACCTTCTGAAACTTCCTATCCTTGAAATAGTCTGAAGAGAGCCCACCCTGAACACTCCTGTCTCATTTTCCTTATCATAGATCAGGATAACGGTGTAAGGCTGAACTCCGTCCTTCAGAAACCTTACCTGGATGGACAGTGCAATCCCTTCCCGGCCTCCTTCAAGACGGGCAAAACCATCCGGTGTCCTCTGTGTACCGAACCCGGAATCCAACTGCTCAAGAATAATGTATTTTCTGAAATAGGCTGGCCGCTCCATTAAAATACCCCCTGACATATATCTTCATAAATATATATGCAGGTGAGAGCAAAATAAAACGAGAAACCTTTATTATACGGATTAGCCTTTTTTGACGTGACAGATCAGGATTTGCGTTTTTCAGCAACAAGATTGGAAAGCAGTATGAACTGGTCCACCGACAGTTCCTCGCCCCTGACCTGCTCTTTTAAATCCAGTTCGGACAGGATTTCCCTGGCCGTTTGCTTGTCAATACCGAGGTATGCAGAACTGCTTATGGAGTTGATAATGGTTTTTCTGCGCTGTGAAAACGCTGCCCTTACACATTCATGAAATACCTTGTAATCGGTTATCCTTTTCCTGCATTCATCGGTAAGCATGATTCTTACAACTGTCGAGTCAACTTCGGGTTTCGGAATAAAACAGTTGGGCGATACGTTAAACATTATTGAAGGTATGCCCTGAGCCTGTACTCCTACCGATAAAGCGCCGTAGTCCTTTGTTTTCGGCCTGGCCGCTATCCTTTGCGCCACTTCCTTCTGCACCATCAGGACCATTCGTTCAATGGGATAATTCCCTTCCAGGAACATCATTATTATCGGGGTTGTTACATAGTAAGGCAGGTTTGAAACGACTTTTACGCGCCCGGGCCAGCCGTTGATTAACCGGTCGATATCAACTTTCAGAGCATCTGCGTGAACAAGTTCTATGTTTTTGTACGGGGCTGTGGTCTCCTCAAGTGCAGGAATCAGTTTTCTGTCTATTTCTATTGCGATCACTTTTCCTGCTTTCTCTGCAAGAAAAACGGTCAATGCACCGATGCCGGGGCCTACTTCAATAACCAGGTCTTCTTCGGACAACTCGGCCGCATCAGCAATCTTTCGTATTATATTTGCATCGGTAAGAAAATTCTGTCCGAGCGTCTTTGTCAAGCGTAAATCATATTTATTTAAAATTTCGTTCGTGTTTATCATACCAGGCACTCCCCATAAACCCCTGCCTTGTTGTAATTAAGCCCTGTTATTGAAAAAGTGTACCGGAACAAAATTGCTCCGGTACATAAAAATCATCCTGCTTTTCTGTTAATTATCCTTGATATAGTCGGTCTTTTTCCATCGGTCGTCATTCTGTTCGTTCAGGATATATACCCTTACCTTTTTTACGCCCCATTTCTTAACAGCCTCGCTCGTGTCGAGATACAAATCAATCAGGTTTCCCTTAATGGCACTTCCGATATCCCCGGCAATTGCAAAACCGTAGTCAGGGGTATCCCCCAGCACTTCAACGTAAACCTTTGTGTATAAAGGTATTACTTTCGGGTCAACCGCGATAATCCCTTCCCTTGCCTTCATCCCCGTATAGCATATGCCGAATTCGGGATGATCGGGATGCTTCCCGGTGTCTTCAAATGACGAGGTATAGGCAGTTGCCCTCATTTCAAGAACCTTTGAATACCTTACAAGTTCACCACGGGAGGTTACAAAGTTTGGAACAGTTCCATATTCAACTATTTCGGTAACAGGTTCTGCAATTACCTTCTCGTTCATGTATTCGCGGGATACAATCCTGCCATCTTCATATGTCAGTTTGTAGTACTTCTCCAGTGTTCCGTCAACCCCGGCCTGGACTACCTTCTTTTCTCCTTTGTTCATTGTCTGGTTTGGTATTTCTTCTATTGCAAATGGAATTAATTCGGTTTCTGTCAGCACCTCTTCGCGTACCCTGACAATCCTGATGTCCATCCCAACCTGTATTGGATCGGCCAGCCCCAGGCCTTCCAGTCTGTCCAGCGGTCCTAAAACAATACCGTTGTTTTCGATGGTTTCGCCTACCGTATCATAATGGGTCATCACTTCGGTTGTTTTGCCATCAACAGTAATAGTGACCGGCACAGCGCGTTTTATCAGTATCTCCTGCATAATATCGCTGGAAAGCCTTGTCGAAAGGGGTACGCTGATGTAATCATGGGTTTCGACAAGGATACCCAATTGATCGAAGGCTGTTTCAATATCGTTCCCCATTGTCTTAACCAGAGTTTCGCTGTCACCGTCTACAATTCTTAATTCTTTTTTCAGTTCATCAAACACTCTGTACCCGGCTGAAACGGATACTCCAATTATTAATAACAATACAAAAACACAGGCATGACGCTTAAAGAACCTTGCTGTACCAGCAAACGCGGTTCTAAGCCGGGGCAGGCTGCGCTTTGCATTAAAACTTCCCATTATCAACTTCCTTTCATTTTCCCTGTGAAAACATCCCTTTTTCAGTATGTCTCACAGATTGATCCTCCTTTTTCTGGCCGGTACGGGCGGTATATTTTTTCTCTCTGTTTTTCCGTCACCGTATCCGGACAAAAACCCTCTTTTTCAGTCTGCAAGGGCATTTCTCGGGGTTTCTCTGCCTCACATTACCTCCCCTGGTAATTATGAACCACACAATAATATAACATTAACCATCATTTGTCAAATTTTTTTACATATTTCGGCGCGCCGGCCCATGCTTTTGTTTTACTCACTTCCCTTCGATATTGATTCATCATTTGCAGCCTGGTCCTGTAAATCAGGATTTTCAACAGGCTCGGACGATACCGACATTATGACCCATTGTTCATGCCTGTCGCTGTATGTAAAATCCAATTCGATAATATTTTCCCCTTCCTGCAGGTATTCGCTTACAGCATTCTCCGTCAGACTGACATGCGCGTGCATGACAACCTTGACATTGAAATCGGGTGTCTGGTATGGAATAATTTCAACCAGCGGCTCCTGATCCTCTTCGCTGCTAATTAACTTAATGTTTTCTATATTCTTCACAAAATAATTGGTAAACATTCGCGGTGTCCAGTTATTTCCCCAGAAACTGCACAAAGAAGATGACTTAAGAAATGCTTTTTCAAAGTTTTTTTCAGTTAAGGAATTAATCCAGTCCTGTGCCTCTGTTTTAACAGGTTCGGGATTTATATGGGATTTCAGTTCTATAATGAATTGCTTCTGCTCCTCAATAACAAGCTGCTGCTCCTCGTTCTTTTCCTCGAGCTCCTTCAATTTCATGTTGAGCTCCTCTATCTGCTTGTTCAACTCCTCCGCCTGCCGGGATAACCTGCTGTTTTCCTCGCTCAGATTCATATTTATACGGCTCAGGGCGTCAATACTGGCCTGGTTCGATTCTCTCAGCGTTACAAGGCTTTCCCTGTCCCATAAAAGATAATTAAGCGCAACAAAAACAAAGATAATTAACAGAGAAGTTATTATAACAACAAAACGTTTCATATCCCATCCTCCTGTTGAACAATTAATAAAAAATCAACAAACAGGGGTGCGGTTTCATACTACAGCCCAAGTCCGAATAATCTATCCGCATTAAAGGCCGTTGCTTCGGCAATAACATCAAAATCGTCGCTGCGTATTTCAGCTATTTTTTGTATGATTTCGGTCAGATACCCGGAATGGTTGCGTTTACCCCTATGGGGTACCGGAGCCATATACGGGCTGTCGGTTTCAACAAGAAGCCTGTCCAAAGGTACATATTTTGCAACCTCAACAGGTTTTTTTGCATTTTTGAAGGTGACTGCTCCGCCCAACGAAATATAAAAGCCCATATCCAGCACTGTTTTTGCATATTCAACACTGCCCGAAAAGCAGTGAAAAACACCGCCCGCCTCATAGCCTTTTTCAGCTTTTATGATATCCAGTATATCCCCGTGCGCTTCCCTGTCGTGGATAATCAAAGGCAGCTTCAGTTCCCGGGCCAGCCGGATATGCGCAGCAAAGTTCTGCTTCTGCATCTCCCTGGGCGAGAAATCATAATGATAATCCAGCCCCGTTTCGCCAACAGCAACAACCTTGTCATTTAAAGCCATTTCACGGATTATATTTACGGCTTCATCAGAGAATTCCTTCGCATCATGCGGATGAATACCCACAGCGCAATACAGAATATCGAATTTTTTGGAAAGCTCTATACATTTACGGGCGGAATTCAGATTGCTTGCCGGATTCACAACCCGTATCACACCTTGTTGCTGTATTCCTCTAATTACGTCATCCCTGTCTGTATCAAACTGTTCATCATCATAATGAGCATGGGAATCAACTATCATAATAACCTCTGTTTTTGCCTGTTCGAAAGAAATATTTGCAATACCGTACCGTGCATCCTTAAGGTGATTTCAGCTTATTCTGCTGCCAGCCGGAATATCACCGTCCACGGTAGCCAATACAAGTTCATTTTCGTGGCATGCTGCAAGTATCATGCCCTGCGATTCAATTCCCATCAGTTTTGCCGGTTTAAGATTTGCTATCATGATTACCTTTTTGCCGACCAACTCTTCGGGAGTATAGTATTTGGCTATACCCGAGACAACCTGGCGGGTTTCAATACCGATATCCAGCTGCAGTTTCAGAAGTTTTGCCGACTTCTCCACCTTTTCACAGGAAATTACCTTTGCAACCCTTAAGTCGAGCTTTGCAAAATCATCTATCCCGATCTGCGGAAGTATACCGGGAATGTTTATATTCTTTTCATTCTTCCCCGCATTCATTTTTTCAAGGTCTGCCAGTTCCTTTTCAAGATCGATCCTTGGGAACAGCGGTTCCCTTTCCTGCACAGACTTTATTGATTTATACAGGCCCCATGTTTTGGCGCTTTCCCAAATCCTCAGATCTTCGGAAATGCCAAACTGTTCCCAGATTTTCTGCGGTGTTTCGGGCATAAACGGCTGGATCAGAATAGAAATGATCCTTATGCTCTCTGTAAGATTGTACAGAACCTGGGCCAGGCGTGGTTTGTTCTTCTCATCCCTTGCAAGGATCCACGGAGTGGTTTCATCAATATACTTGTTGGTGCGGGATATGGACTTCCATATTTCCTGCAGCGCAGTGCTGAACTGCAGCTGATCAAGGAGTTTCTCAACACTGTCTGCCGTCCCTTCCACGGTTTTTACCAGGTCATCGTCTATATCCTCTTTCTGCCTGTCCTCAGGGATAATGCCGTCAAAGTATTTTCTTATCATCGCTGCGGTTCTGCTTACCAGGTTACCCAAATCGTTTGCCAGATCAGAGTTAATACGCTGTATCAGGGCCTCGTTTGAAAATACACCGTCCGAACCGAACGGGACTTCCCTGAGCAGGAAATACCGTATCGCATCAAGGCCGTATTTCTCAACAAGTACAACGGGATCCACGACATTGCCCTTTGACTTTGACATCTTGCCGCCCTCTAAGATAAGCCAACCATGGCCATAGACCTGTTTTGGAAGCGGCAGGCCAAGAGCCATCAGCATACACGGCCAGATAATCGTATGAAAACGTACAATTTCCTTGCCGACAAGATGAACATCGGCAGGCCAGTATCGTTTGAAATTTTCGTCGTTATCAGACAGGTAGCCTAACGCGGTAATATAGTTGGAAAGGGCGTCTATCCAGACATAAACAACATGCTTTTCATCAAAGGTTACAGGAACGCCCCAGCTGAATGATGTCCGGGATACGCATAAATCCTCGAGACCGGGTTTTATAAAATTATTTATCATCTCGTTTTTTCTTGACACGGGCTGAATAAAATCCGGGTTCTCCTCGTAATACTTTATCAGCCGGTCCTGGTACTTTGAAAGCCTGAAGAAGTAGCTTTCCTCCTTCGTCAGTTCAACATCACGGCCGCAGTCGGGGCATTTTCCGTCCTTTAACTGGGTTTCGGTCCAGAAGGACTCACATGGAGTACAGTACCATCCTTCATACTCGCTCTTGTATATATCCCCGTTGTCATACAGTTTTTTAAAGATTTTCTGCACAGCCGCCACATGTTCTTCATCGGTTGTACGGATGAACTTGTCATTTGTAATCTTCATTAGCTTCCACAGTTCTTTGATTCCGTCAACAATTTTGTCGACATATTCCTTCGGGGATACGCCCTCTTCCTTTGCAATTCTCTCTATTTTCTGGCCATGCTCGTCGGTTCCGGTAAGGAACATGACATCGTATCCCTGAAGCCTCTTATACCTGGCCATTACATCTGCGGCAACAGTTGTGTATGAATGGCCTATATGAAGTTTTCCGCTCGGATAATAAATTGGCGTTGTAATGTAGTATGTTTTTTGATTTGCTTTGCAATCCTTCCTGTTTTCCACTTTAAAATCCTCCAATGTTTCTCCGTTTCAATTTTATTTATTATATTTTCTATATATTGCAGTTATAATGCAAAAAACCTGTCCAAATCCTTTACAGGGTCACTTTTATGTATCTATACTATCTTAATCTGCTGCTTTTTTCAAGATAATGATTTCAGGCACAATCCAAATCAATATTGAAGTTATTGTCAGTTTGCTTTATTCTATAATAGAAAAGCTGACAGCGCAGTTATGGCATACAAAGCTGAGTCGGAAAGACATAACCTGATATTTTATTTGCAAAAGCACATGAATTTCCGGTATTTGATTCGTAAATTAATAAAAAGAGATCTAAGGTGATTAACATGTTCAGGGTTGCAATCGGACAGGACAGCCACAGGTTTGATTTTGACAATAACAATAAGAAACTTGTTCTTGGAGGAGTAATTTTTGACGGCCCGCCTCTTAAGGGCAACAGTGATGCCGATGTAGTCCTTCATGCACTTACAAATGCAATTTCGGGCATAACGGGTGTCAATATTTTAGGGGAGACAGCAGACAGGATGTGCCTTGAGGAAGGCATTACGGACAGCAGTGCTTACGTCAGGGAAGCACTGAAGCATTTTCACGGAACCATATGCCATGTTTCATTTTCAATAGAATGCTTAAAGCCGAAGATAACTCCCAGGATACCTGATATGAGAAAGAGTATTGCAAATTTGCTTGATATCAGTGAAACAAGTATAGGGATTACAGCGACTACCGGCGAAGGTCTTACCGATTTTGGAAAAGGTCTTGGCATTCAGTGTTTTTGCGTACTTACAGCATCCGTGAATGATGCCGGAGACATTTAGCGTCCGGTTCCAACTACTGTATACCTGGCAAGTACCGAAAGGAGTGTGAGCAGTAATGCTGAAAATTGAAAATCTGACGAAGAAATACGGGGACAAAACAGCCGTTGACAACCTGTCGCTGCACATCAAGAAGGGAATGATCTATGGTTTCATAGGTCACAACGGTGCTGGCAAGACCACCACGATTAAATCCTGCTGCGGGATTTTGCAGTTCGATGAAGGTGAAATCTATATTGACGGTGTATCGATAAAGGAAGACCCTCTCGGCTGTAAACGCATGATAGCCTACATTCCCGACAATCCGTATTTGTACGAGTTTCTTTCAGGAATCCAGTACCTGAATTTTGTTGCAGATATTTTTAATGTTCCAAAGGCAGAACGCGGAGAACGGATCCGGAAATATTCCTCCCTGTTTGAACTGACCGATGACCTTGCACAGCCCATTTCATCGTATTCCCGCGGTATGAAACAGAAACTGGTCATAATATCGGCATTAATCCATGACCCGAAACTTGTTATCATGGATGAGCCTTTTGTAGGTCTGGACCCGAAGGCCACCCATTATTTAAAAACCATACTGCGGGAAATATGCAATAACGGCGGAGCGATATTCTTTTCCACCCACGTTCTTGAAGTGGCGGAAAGACTCTGCGATGAAGTTGCCATTATCAGAAAAGGCAAACTTGTAATATCGGGCAGCATGGAAGAAGTAAAAGGCAACGACTCCCTTGAAGATATCTTTCTTGAACTGGAGGGGGAATAAAGTATGCTGAAAACGCTGATTATCGTACGGCTTCGTGCCTTATACAGTTCTTTTTTCCGCAGTTCAAGAATCAGAAAGAACCGCGGCACTGCCTTTAAAGTTCTTGTAGGGATATTCGCGCTGTATATCATAGCAAACTTCTTCATTATGTTCGGCGGGTTATTCTTCAGCATGTGCAGGCCAATGGTCAGCTCAGGTTTTGCCTGGCTGTATTTCAGTTTCGCGGCTTTAATATCGATAACGCTTTGCTTTGTCGGAAGCGTCTTTTTAACCAAAGCCCAGTTATTTGACGCACAGGACAATGAACTGCTGATGAGCATGCCAATACCGCCGGGATATATTCTCTCAAGCAGGATTATAATGCTGCTGGTTTTGAATTATGCCTGCGAGCTGTTTGTTTTGCTTCCCGCAGGTATTATTTACTGCATCAATTACGGAGTAACGTTTACCGGCGTTGTTTTCTATATAATCGGATTTTTGTTTCTGCCCTTTATTCCCTTGACGCTGTCATGTATTTTCGGATGGCTGCTTGCCGTTATCAGCGAAAGAGTACGGAACAGGTCATTGTTTACCACTGTTTTCTCACTGGTTTTTTTCGTTTTGTATTTCTACTTCGTGTCCCAAATGAACAGTTACCTGCAGGTTATAATAGAAAATATAAGCCTGATAGGTGCGAAAATCAAAAGTTTCGTATTTCCCGTATACCACTTCGGACTGGCAATCAGCGAAAAGAATATACTCAGCCTTGTATTCTTCCTGCTATGCGCCATAGTCCCGTTTGCTGTCGTCTATATCATTCTTTCGAATAATATCATAAAGACTGTTACTGCCAAAAAGGGATTCAAAAGAATCAGGTACAGGGAAAAACCCCTGAAAGTCGGCAGTGCAAAAACGGCATTGCTGAAGAAGGAGCTGAAACGGTTTTCGTCCACTCCAATGTACATTTTGAACGGCTCTTTAGGAATATTGTTCACGCTTGCATTTGCAGTGGGAATTATTATATACCGGGATCTGCCGAATCTTTATATAAAGAACATGCCGCAGCTTTCTTCATATATGAACCCGCTTCTGACAACTGTAATCTGCTTTCTGGCGTCAACCAACATAATATCGGCGCCGTCGATATCCCTTGAAGGAAAGAGCATCTGGATTGTACAGTCCTTTCCTGTTGACGGGGGTGATGTCCTGCTTGCAAAGGCGAAAATGCATATGGTGGTTTGCCTTCCTTCGGTTCTGCTGGCTTCACTGTCGTGCGTATTAATGTATAAAGCGTCACCTGTTCAAATTCTTCTTACTTTTCTGCTTCCGGTGCTGGTCACCGTATTCTGTGCCCTGTTCGGAGTGGTAGTCAATCTGCATTTTCCCAAGTTTGACTGGATAAATGAAACCATAGCAATAAAACAGGGGTTGAGTACGGTAATAGCGATGTTTGCATCCATGGCGGTTATTTTTATACCGGGGCTGCTGTACCTGTTGCTGTTTGCACGCCTGATGTCACCGGAACTTTACATGTTTGCCTTTGCAATAATATTAGGTGCCCTTTGCATATGGATGCGCAGGTATCTTAAAACAAAAGGGAGTGCAATTTTCGCATATTTGGGTTAACTAAAAAGAGTACCTTTTCGGTACTCTTTTTTTCCTTGTTTCATACCCTGTTCTGTTCCTGCTCCTTTATCCGGTAGCCTAAAACAGCCAATCCGTCGCTTAAATGTACGTTTTCAATTACAACGTCATGAGAAAGTTTCAGATCCTGCGGTGAGAAATTCCATATACCTTTAACGCCAAGCTCGGCAACCTTCTCTGCTACTTCGGATATGCTATGGCTTGGAACCGTAAGAATTGCAATATCCACAACGTTGTTCTTCATAAATCCCTCAAGTTTATCCATGTGCATTATTTCAATGCCATTAATAATATGACCCACACGATTGGGGTCTATGTCAAAAATCCCTATAAGATCAAAACCACGATTCCTGAAGTTCTCATAATTCGCCAGGGCGTTACCCATGTTGCCGGCACCGATTATGATTGTTTTAAAACGCCTTTCCACGCCGAGTATTTTACCAATCTCTCTATAGAGCGTTTCTACATTGTAACCATATCCCTGCTGTCCAAAGCCTCCGAAACAGTTTAAGTCCTGACGGATCTGCGAGGCTGTAATACCCATTCTCTCACTGAGTTCCTTTGATGATATTCTTTTTATATCCACTCTCAACAGATCAGCCAGGTATCGGTAATACCTGGGAAGCCTCCTGATAACGGCCATGGAGATTTTCTTTCCCATACTTTAACCCTCCTGTGCGCCAATTCGCAGTATAACACTATCCAGCCGCAAATCCTTACTGAAAGATACGCTGCCAATTGCACCAAAAATATAAATAATTAAATGTAAATGTCTGGATTGATTATATCATCTTTGTGATTTTTTTGTCAAGCGTTGCTGTCAGCACAGAATCCGCGTTACATGGCCGGATCACAGGAATCAGTCTTCATTTTCGGGTATTTCCACATCAATTCCTACACTCTTCAGAAACAGTTTCAAATCCATTATTTTTATTTCCCCGAAGTGGAACAAGGAAGCGGCCAATACCGCATCAGCCTTCCCCTCGGTAAGGGCTTCACGGAAGTGTTCAAGATTTCCTGCTCCTCCGGAGGCAATTACAGGTATGTTTACAGCCTCTGCAACCTGGCGTGTCAGTTCAATATCATACCCTTCCTTCGTACCGTCCCTGTCCATGCTCGTTAACAGGATTTCACCCGCACCCAGTTTTTCAAGTTTCCTTGCCCATTCAACGGCATCAAGGCCGGTATTGACTTTGCCTCCGTTAATATATACATCCCACCCGGATGAATCTGCTCTTTTCTTTGCATCAACTGCCGCTATGACACACTTGCTCCCGAAATTCACCGACAGCTCGGTAATAAGTTCAGGATTTTTTACTGCGACGGAGTTTATTGCAATTTTATCTGCGCCCGACAGGAGGATCCGCCTGAAATCGTCAATATTCCTGACACCGCCTCCCACAATCAGCGGTATGCGCACCTTTTCCGCTATGCGGGAAATAATATCGGTGACAGTGCTCCTGTTTTCATTTGTTGCCGTAATATCAAGAAAGACAAGTTCATCAGCTCCCGCCCCGGCATAAGCTGCTGCACATTCCACAGGATCCCCTGCATCCTTCAGGTTTACAAAATTCACACCCTTGACAACACGTCCGTTATGAACATCCAGGCATGGAATAATTCTTTTCGCCGTCATAATATCAACTCCAAGAAAATTTCTAAAAGAATTATAACCTGTATTTCCCCGCTATATCAATATTTTATTTATTGGGCGACTGTTTTTCCGCAATGCACGATAGCTTTTCTATACTGGTCAACTGCTTGGAGATATCGTGTAAATGCGAGGAAACTTTCAGCGGAGTGCAGCTTAGAGATGGGCGAAAAGAAGCGAGGAACAGCAAGCCGACGGAGCAAAAATGCTGCATACCATTACGTTTCATATTCATTTTTCTAATTTCGGCTTTCCCGAGCTGAACCGCACAGCTCTTGCAAACGCAGCGACTGTTTCCGAGCATTTACACGATATCTTGCCTTCAAGATTTTTGAGATACCGTGCAATGCAAGTGTTCATTCAAGTTTAAAGGCCTGTTTTATATCCCTAATCTGTTCATCATTGATTGCAACAACCTCCCCGATGCTCTTTGCCGCTATTAACGCCTTTGCGCTGTATTCTGCCACCTCCAGCCTGTCAAAAGCATTCAGCAGCGAATTGCCGGTTGCAATGACACAGTCGTTCTCAACAAGCACGATAGGCGTTTGCGGCACAAACAAATCAGCCACCATGGCGGGTTGCATGAAACTTGAGCCGAACGGGATCCTCGGAATGTCTCTCAGAAGAATGTAACTTTCAGGAATGGTCCTTGAATCAAAAGGCTCATCGGTTACCGCAAAAGTCATAATATTGAACGGGTGGGCGATAATAACCGAATTCACATGCGGGTGCTTTTCGTAAATATACTTGTGCAGCAGGACAGATCGGCTTGGTATTTTGCATGCCTCTTTTTTCCCGTTTTCTATGCGGACTATCTGGTCCACCCCGAGGTATTTCCTGTCCACATTGTAAGGTGTGATGATAAACGAGTTATCATCCAAGCGTGTTGAGAATGTTCCCTGTGTACTGGTGAACAATCTCTGATCATAAGCCCTGTGTATCAGCTCACACATTTCCTTGCGTGCAAGCCTTTCAAAGCTGCTATAGCTTTCCGGGACAAACTCCTCCATTTCAACATGCCTTTTCTGTTTTGAAATCTCTACGTGCCTGGCTGTAAGCGAAACCGGCTTTCCAATCCTCCGTGCGTTAATCTCCAGGCGCGCGCTGAAATCAAGAGTTTCAAAAGCCATGAACGCCTCGAAAAGGTCCTTTTCCACTACAACCACACCATGGTTTTCAAGCAATACGGTGTTTATTCCCTGTCTCAGCACCTTGGCTATTTTCTCGCCAAGATCGTCGCTTCCCGGGAGACCATATTCGGCAATTCCCACTTCGCCGCAAACCAGGTTGACATCGGGTATCAGCCTTGTATCCGGCTTTCTCCTCACAATACTGAAAGATACCAATGCCGGTGAGTGAGCGTGCAAAACAGCCCTGACATCCGGTCTTTGCTTATAGGTGGAAAGATGAAACGGGAGTTCGCTGGAAGGCTTGTGCTTCCCGATAACCGTCCCGTCGGGTTTAACCTGGACTATGTCCCTGTTTGTAAGAGAGCCCTTATCCACACCTGCCGGTGTTATCCATACATCTCCGTTTTCATCCTTTATAGACAGGTTTCCGCCCGATGTTGTAGTCATTCCGTATCCATAAATTCTTTCCATTATCATAACAAGCTGATCAGCAGGATGTAACAAATCAAATCTCATATCTTTCTCTCCTTCGCATTAAACTTGTCAGCTGAAAAACGGTTCGTTCCGATTGTGCTGGAATTTTGTCAAGTATATAATAGCACAATTTGGAGACCGGCAAACATGTTAAATCATTTATTGCTGAATTTAATGTGTTTATCATACTTAATGGTGGTAATATTATTTCTAAGCCGGGAGGGATAACATGGATTACCTGATAACATTCCTTGAGGGATTAATAACATTTATATCCCCGTGCCTGCTGCCCATGCTGCCTGTTTACATTTCCTATTTTGCAGGGCAGGATTCCAGGGAAAACAGAAAAAAAGCCCCCATGAATGCATTGGGGTTTGTACTTGGATTTACCATAATATTTGTTTTAATGGGTGCGCTGGCAGGCACGGTTGGCTGGTTTTTGAAAAAATACCAGGCATACGTGAATGTGGTAACGGGTATTATAGTAATAATATTCGGACTCAACTTTATCGGGCTTGTCAATATCCCTTTGCTGAACAGGACAGCAAGGATTAATCTTAAAAACAACGGCGACCCGGGTTTCATTCACTCCGTCCTTTTCGGGCTGGTATTTTCAATCGGGTGGACCCCCTGTGTCGGTGCTTTCCTTGGTTCGGCATTAATGCTGGCGGCCCAGAGCGGTGAAAGACTAAAGGGGATCCTGATGCTCCTGTGTTTCTCGATGGGGCTTGGCATCCCGTTTGTTATTAGCGCGGTTTTGATTGACAGGCTTAAAGCATCCTTTGAGTTTATTAAAAAACACTACCGCATTATAAACGCAGTTTCGGGGCTGCTGCTTGTCCTGACAGGCATTCTGATGGCAACCGGGCTTATGGGAAAGTATCTTTCATTATTCTCAATATAAATGATGGAGGTTTTTATGAAATCAAAACTGAAAACAATAATCGGAATACTGTTGTTTGCAATTCTTGTTGCCGGTTCCTATTATGCCTACAATACGCTGAGCAGCAAGAGAGAGCCCGGAATCAACGTTCCCGGGCGCAGCAGCTCGGATATGGCTGATAACGTTGATTCAGGTTTGCAGGACAATAATGCGGATAATAACAATAAAAGCACTGAAGACAGCACCGATACCGCCCGGAATTCCAATAAGCCTGGAGAAAGCAACGGTTCACAGGATACAGGTAATACCGGACAGGATGAACCGCAAAAAATAAAAGCCTTTGATTTCACAGTTTACACCAGTGAAGGCGAACAGGCAAACCTTTCGGACTTTTTCGGAAAGCCGGTTATTATAAACTTCTGGGCAACCTGGTGCCCGTATTGTGTGGAAGAGATGCCACTTTTTGAAGAATACTACAATGAATACAAGGACGATATCCATTTCCTGATGGTGGACAGTACTGACGGACAGAGGGAAACAAAGGAAAAGGGAGAGAAATTTATTGAAGAGAAGGGCTATACCTTTCCTGTTTACTACGACCTGGATCTGGACGCAACAATGACATACCAGGCTTATTCCCTTCCCACGTCGGTGTTTATCGACAAAGACGGTTATGTAATTGCATACCAGCCGGGAATGCTTACCGAGACTTTACTGCAAAAGGGTATTGAGCTGATTCTTGATTAGCTTCAGGACTTACTAATCCTGCATCTCGGTAAGGTTTTTCCAGTATTTCTTAGGCATGAACTGCATCTGGGCGCGCGGGTTTTTGCGTTCCGCGATTGCTATTGTTTTGAAAAATGTCTTCCACAGCGAAGCATACTCATCCACGGTGCTGTTTTCAACCTCGGGGATCAACGGTGTTTTATCTGTCAGTATAACCTCGCTGCCGTCAAAAACGGCACAGATATTTCTTTTCTTATCGTGAATAATAAAGGGCTGCATCGAAAGCCGCCCTGCAAAGTGGGGTGCAATTAACCCGGTAATGTTGAAATCTGGTTCATAAGCCGCGTAAAAAACTCCTCCTGATAATTCACTGAACCTTAAAAGACCAAGAAAGCGGTGGGTTTCCCTTCTTACCTTCAGGTCCAGGTCCATTATTTTATTTATCAGCGGATCCTGTATGAAATCGGTAACGCGGCTGCCTATTTTATAACCCACCCTTAAAAAATGATAAATCAAGTCAGCAGCGTTTTCATCCTCGCTAAGCCATGCCCGGTAGATTATCTCCTGCGCATGGCCGGATATCTTTTTCGGTATCGATGAATACACCCGCCCAAACTTTTCCATATCGGTTTCAATTTCCTTGACTTCATCAAGGAACGAAGGGATGTAGGTTTCCCTGTTTTTAATTGACAGCTCCTTTTCCTTTGATGCATTTGCTTCAAAAACGCAGGTTAACAGGCCTTCAAAGCTGCCGTCATAAAGATATACCATAACGAATCACCCTTCGGCATGCCCGCCTGGTTCGGAAACATCAGCCTGTTTTGCCCGGGCAAGTATATCACTTATTTCCGAAGGCTGGAACACGTACTTTGTCCTGCAGAAATGGCATACGAGCTCCTGTTCCTTCCCATCGGCAGCCAATTCCTCCAAATCCTTGATACCAAGGCTCAGGAGGTTCCTTTCCATCCTCTCCCTCGAACAGTTGCACTGATACCTTACGGGTCTTGTATCCAGGAATACCAGTTCTCTTCCCGGAAGCACCTCTTCAATAATGCTTTCGATCTTTTTCCCCGGCTCAAGCAGTTTTGTCACGGGCGGCATGTTCTCAACGCATTTCTCAAGCCACGATATATCATCTTCCCCGGTGCCCGGCATTAACTGGATAAAAATCCCGCCGGCATTTATAATGTTACCGTCCCGTCCGACCAGCACGCCAAGGCTTGTAACAGTCGGGGTCTGTTCAGATGCGGCATAATAGTAGGTAATATCTTCGGCAATCTCGCCCGATACCAGTTTAACCCGGCCGATGTAGGGCTCCTTCAGACCCAGGTCGGTAATTACGTTTAAATAACCTTCTCCCACAGCACCTGCAATATCAAACTTGCCATTGTCATTCAGCGGGATATCCACGTAAGGGTTCTGCACATATCCCCTGACATTCGAATTATTGTCGGTTACGGCAAGGATGCTTCCTATCGGGCCATCCCCCTTAATCTGAACGGTTATGGTGCTTTTATCGCTTTTCAGCGTACCGCTCATCATCGCCGCAGCGGTAAGAACCCTTCCCAAAGCTACCGCTGAAGTAGGATACATATCATGTATTTCTTTTGCATATGCCACGGTCTCCGTAGTAATGGCGGCATATATACGAATCTGGCCGTCTTTTGTCATTGCCCTGAGCATATAGTCTTTCATATCCTTTAACTCACTCCTTTTAATGTATGCAGGTGATTACCCTAACTTACGACGACTCCAGTTCAAGCAGAATATTCTGAACAGGATTGCCCCGTACTCCCATAAAACCGATATTTTTCCCGGCTGAGCCAATCACCCGGTGACACGGAACAACCAAGGGCAGGCGGTTCTTTCTCATGGCCTGTCCCACCGCCCTTGCAGCATTCCTGTTGCCGGCAGCTTCGGCCAGCTCACCGTAGGTTATTGTACATCCGTAAGGCACTTTTAACAAGGTATCATAAACCCTTTTTTCAAAAGGAGTACCCTGTACTTCAAAGGGAATATCAAATTCCTTCCTTTTTCGTTCAAAGTATTCTTCTATCTGTTCTCTTGCTTGCTCTGAAACATCATTGCCCGAAAAAACCGCAAAATTGTCATACCGCATTTCACTGCCCGGAAGAAATATGTCGGTTACAAGCTCATCATCGGCAAGAACGGTAATATCGCCAAGCGACGTAACTGCAGCAGACTTGTACCTTATACGGTTTTCAAGGGTATGCCTTACCGAAAGCCACATCTGCATTTTCCGCTCCGGCGGTATTGAGGCATTGGCAGGGCTTGTTGAAGGCAGGCGCATATAGAAAATACCGCGCTTTACATTGGGCAGCACATGCCTTTTGAAATGCTTCTCAGCCGTTCCGCCGTTGCAGAAAACATATTTAATGTTCGGGTACTTGTCTAACAGCCCTGCCACATCATTGGGCACCTCGTCGGTAATGTTTGAATCAAGGCTTCCTGTTCTTCTGCAGGATTTATAAACATCCCACAATGCAATGTTCTTTTTCTTCAGAAATTCAATCCTTTTGTCATATTCCGGTTCGGGTTTTTCGTCAAATATCCCGTAAAGAAAAGGCCAGAACAGGTTTCGCGAATGGGCGTAATACTGCTGCTGCCGTAAAGACTCAGCACCCGGCATGGTCCCCAGTATCAGGACCCTGCTTTTATTATTTACAACAGGTTCAAAAGATCTTAATATTAAATCAGGTTTACCAGGATAAGGCATGGTTATGGTCCTTTACAAAGTATTTTGACAAAACGGTGTGGAAAAATATACATTGCTATCGTGCCTTGTTTATGCCAAGACTAATACAGTGTTAATATTTTAGCATATTATGACCCGCCTTTGAATATGGCGTTTTGTTGTAATTTGTGGTAGATTATAGATAACTGAAAGGAGTAATTATGGATTATCTTCGGTTGTTTGTCATTGCGGTAATACCGGGAATAGCCCTTGCAATGGGGCTGTATCTTACCGACAGGTACGACAGGGAGCCTGTAAGGCTTCTGCTGAAACTTTTCCTGTTCGGGATGCTTTCTGCCGTACCGACAATTGCTGTGGAAAGGTTTTTAAGCAATTTGAACTTCCTTCCGGGAATCCTTTCAACAGCATGGACAACATACATTGTTGCAGGGTTTACCGAGGAATACTTCAAACGCCTTGTTGTAATGAAGGTGGCCTATCACGATTACGCTTTCGATGAAAAACTCGACGGAATAATATATTGTGCGTATTCCGCACTTGGTTTTGCCACTGTTGAGAACATAATGTACGTGGTATCGGGTTACGATGCCGATCCATATATCGGCCTGTACCGGGGCCTGTTAAGCGTTCCCGCCCATATGCTGTTTGCGATAACAATGGGCTATTACCTGTCGCTGGCAAAATTCAGCCCCGACCCGGAAATCTCAAAAAGGTACTTTACACAGTCGCTGGTTGTGCCTATGCTGTTCCATGGAACCTTCAACTTCATACTTCTGGCCCGAATCCCGTTGCTGATGCTTTTATTCATACCCTTTGTCATTTACATGTGGATTGTGAACCTGAGAAAACTCAACAGGTTCTACCAGGAATCGAAGGCCCTGAACAAACCTGATTTATAACCCCTTTGCTATTTCCCACAGATATATTGAAGCAGTCGTGGCATAAGGTGAATAGATTCTGCGGTACTCTGAGAATTTTTCCATCGTAAGCTCATTTATGCCATACAGCTTCATTATGCCTTTTCTTATCCCGAAATCATTGAAACTTATGACATCCGGCCTTTGGAGGGAGAAAATCAAAAGCATCTCGGCGGTCCATACCCCTACACCCCGGAGCTTAGTAAGCGTTTCAATGATTTCCCGGTCGGTTTTGCTTTTAAGGCTGTCAAAATCAACAGCACCCGTTATAGCAGCTTCGGCTATGCCCCTGATATAACCTGCTTTCCTTGCCGACATGCCGCAATTACGTATCTCTTCGGTCTCCAGCTTCAATATATTTTCGGGCGTTATGCCGCCTGCCTTCCCGTTCAGCCTGTCAAAAACGGTTTGGGCTGTTTTTCCCGAAACCTGCTGCTCAACGATACTGTGTACCAGTGCGCAGAAAGGATCGGGAATGATCTTTCGCCTTACCATGCCGATCCTGTCGATTGCTTCGGCAAGTTTTTTGTCCCTGCTTTTCAAATATCCTGTTTCTTTTTCCCCGTATTCAAAATATGCAGTCATAACACCACCGCAAAGTCAGTGTTTATCGGCTGCAGTATTTTTTGATAAGGCTGACAGGTCCAATCAGACCCGATTTCAGTCCTGCCCCGGCCAGCCTGTTGGCCATCGAGTTTGTAATATAGGCTTCAATAGTGTTCATTCCTTCTTTAACCCAGGGCGTAATATCAAAAACATAAGGCTTCCACATTTTTACACCCATATCATGGCCGTTGATATATAAATGCACCAGTTCATGCACTTCGCCGAGATCCATAAGGTATACGAAATCTTCCAAATCCTTGATCTGAAATGCCGCCGTGTATTTCAGCGTTCCCGAATAATTCGCCATACCCGGCCATTCAGCCCATGAAACCAAGCAATCGGTGTTCTCCGCAAGAATCCTGCCGTTGTCCGAAACTGTCCATGTCAGGTCCAGCCTGGTTCTCAGCTCTTTTTCTTCCTTCAAATCCACCGTTTCTGTCATCATATCCCCTGCCTGATCAATAAATACGATGACACTCTCCCTGCGGGGAATCCTAACGTAGATGCGCATATCCCCTTCACCGGCCGATAACGGTTTAATCTCCTTAATACTGCCTCTCCAGGCATCCCAAAGCTCCGCCCTGCCGGTTATTTTCGTTCTCAACACCGTATTTATTTCATCTTCACCCTCGTTTGTCATAACAAACAAGTGGCAGCTTTCCTTGACCACGTGGCTTAACCTCAAATCGGGATGACCGGGCTCGAAGGAACAGGTGAATTCTGCGTATTTTTTAATTATTTCAGCAAGGTTCCCCGGGTCTTCCACATACTCTAAATCCAGCTCGTTTTCCGGCTGTTTGCAGCCGCCATAAACCAAAACCTTCCCGCCCTCGCCGATGAACAGCGAAAGTTTATCCTTCACTCCATCATTGAGAATGCCGGTATCCTCAATAACTGCAACGCTGTATTCCTGTTCCCGTATTCTGATCCTGCCGCCTGAAACGCTGCAGCTGTCCGAAACCAGCAAATCGGCTTCAAGATAGTTAAACTCCATCTGATTCCGGTAGAGGACCTTTGCCGCTTTCCACGGCAGGCTGCTGCTTCCGCAGAGAATGCATACCCGGGCCTGGTTCACCGAATCGGTCATAATATAGCTCATTCGTTTTATATAGTCCGAAATATACCTGTAGTATTTCCACCAGAGATTATTCGGCCCGACATCGGGCGGCCTTTCACCAAACCGCCTTTCCCCTTCAACAGAATAAAAGAAGGCATGGGGATAAAGAAGGTTCACACCGCGTACAAACAACCAGTCCATATACCATTTCATGTCGTCCACCGAAAATGCCCAGTGGATGCCGTTCGGGCCGCAGCAGCCGAAGCATTCGTTTGAATTTCTCCTTCTGCCCCTGTGCCTTGCGGAATCGGACGAGCACTTCGCCATTGTGCTGTGCTCACCTTCAATGCCCTTGTTGTCTTCGGGCGCAACCCACCTCCAAACAACATCCTGGCCGGGTATTTGGAAATATTTCAAAAGACCGATTTCATCGCTTTTTTCGGGGTGACCCGTTAAAGCAATACCATGCTCTTCACACCATTCCGAGATCTGACTGTAATATGACTGTTCCAGTTTAGCGTCCACGGCTTTCCTGTATCTGCTCCTGATTTCGGCGGTTTTCCCGCCGCAGTCCCACCATAGCGCGGGAAGGCTCTTTTCATCATTTCCCGAGGATATATAACATTCCAGGAAACCATCCGTCCACGGTATCAGCCCTTTTTCATGGTTCCTTCCGAGGATGCACGGCTCATCGGTAAACATTGCAATTACGGTGCTCCCGAAATAATCTTTAAGTACGCTGTAATATCTTTCATGGGTGATTTCAATGAATTTCCTGACCGCATCGGTGTTCAGAAGATCGGCTGACGGAGGCGCGTTCGGCTCGCCGTCGTCTTCGCCGAAATGGATTCCCCTGATTGTTCCCCGTGAAAAACACTGGGTGAACATAAGCAGCGACCATTTCCCCTCGGGGACACTGAACCTTATTCTGCCCTGTTCTTCATGGAGAACTATTGTGCTTTCATACACAAACGAACCGGGCGATTTTTTCTCAACCGCCAGTACCGAAACGATATTTTCATCATCCAATACCGGGATTTCGACCTCCCGCATGTTATCCAGCGGGTATTCGGTCATTTTCAGCCCCTTCGAGGCGTATTCGGGATTGCTTTTGATCACGAGACCGTGGGCCGAACCCGACGGGTACATTCCCTCGTCATAGAGTACCACTTTCATTCCGAGCCGGGCCGCTTCAGCTACGGCAAACTCAACAAGCTGCATGAACCTATCGGAAAGGTACTCAATGTCTTCAGGTATTCCAATCCTTGGATGTATGACAAAACCCATCACTCCCTTTTCCCGGAAGTCGTGGATCTGCCTTTTTATTTCCTTTTCGTTCAGCGGCCCGTTCCAGAACCAAAAGGGAATCGGCGTGAATTCATCATCAGGAATTATAAATTTTTCTTTAAGGTTTTTTACCATGCTTTATGCCTGTCCTTTTCAAAACTATTTTTCCGGAAACCGGTTATTTGTAAATAACCAGATCTTCAACGGCTTTCCGCCTTTTTGGCGGCTGCTCGCCCTTCGGGTATCCCAGAGGCGTTAATACGATAGGCTCCAGATCCTTATCCAGCTCCAGCACCTCCGCAGCAGCTTTCGGGTCAAAGGCTCCAATCCAGCAGGTACCAAGCCCCAGTGCTGTTGCCGCAAGAATTATATGATCCATTACAATGGCCGCATCAACATCGGCAAAACTCTTCTGATCGCTTCTTACCCATCCCTTGCCCTTTTCAGCACACACTGCAATTATATACGGGGCTTCGGAAAACCAGTTACGCGGATATACCCTGTTCAGCTGTTCCCTGCGTCCCTCGGTTTTTGCAATTACAACCCTGAATGCCTGCAGATTGCATGCCGTTGGGGCAAGCCTTGCCGCTTCAAGTATTTTCTGCAATTTTTCACTTTCTATTTCATCGGGGAGATAGGATCTTACACTGTACCTTTTATTGATCAGTTCAAAAAAGTCCATACCAAAACCTCCTTTTAAAAATGACCATATCACTTCTGAATATATTTCATATACCCGTAATTGTCAATTCGTATCCCGGGCGGCACAATTTTTAAAATATGCTGAATTGCAAACTTAAGTGCTTCACTCCACAAATATTTCATTATTATGAATTTGATAAATTTCCTGTGGAAGATTTTCTCCGGTCATGCTATAATTCATATCACAAGCGTTATTAAATGCAGTCCTGAAAGGTATTTCAGGGCCATTAAATTTGTAATTCCTGTTAATTTTTGTCGGTAATGAAATATAATATTTTAGGTTTGTTTTCCGGGGGTTGACAGTGCTGTGCGGCCAAAGAAACTCTGCTTTTTCATTGCAGTTGCATTAATCATTACCTTTATTTCAGCAAATACCTTTTCAAACCATGTGTCGGGGCAGGTTCAGCCAATAGCCGAGGTTGAGGAAAAGCTGCAGGGAATTTCGGATATTGAGGAAGCAGTGCTCGAGGATTTGTTTTCTCTTTCTCAGGAAATTGAAGAAACCGAAAGGCAGAAGGAATTAATCACGTTTGAAACTGAACAGCTTAAAAGCGAGTCAGAGAATCTTGCAAAAGAGATTGAAGAGAAGCAGAATGTGTACAACAGGCAGCTCGGCATTCTGAAAAAAGTTCTTGTAAGCTACCAGAGAAGAGGTCCTGCTTCTTTCCTGGAATCAATTCTGAAGTCAAGGAATCTGTCTGACTTTGTTCAAAGCCTTAATATTATTCGCCAGGTCACCAGAAGTACCGATGAACTGCTGAATGAGCTTGAAGCCCGTAAACAGGAACTGGCCCTGGAAAGGGAAAAGCTGAATCTCAGGGAGCAGGAACTGGAGAAGCACATGGCAAAACTGCAGGAAACCCTGAACGAGATGTACCGGCTCAAGGAAGAGCAGGAGGCAATTCTTAATTCCCTTGGCGAAGCGAAGGAATTATACCAGGGAGAGTTACAGCGCCTGCAGAATCTTTGGGATGAAATAAAGGTCCTGTTTTCGGAGATTCTCATTCACTTTACGGAAATAGTTGAGCGTGGCGATATCCCGATAGAGGCCCTTAACCTTAGAATAAGTTTCCCGAAACTTTCGGGTACAATATACGACCAGACGCTGAACGATATTCTGAAAAACCAACCCGAAATCCCAGAAATGGTATTTGACTTCTCACCCGAAGGAATCCGGGTTAATATCCCTGAAAAGCATCTGTCCCTTCGCGGAGTTTTTGAAATTGAAAATAAAACCGTTCTGAAGTTTAAAGTGGAGGAAGGAACTTTTTACGGCATGCCCCTGACAGAAGCCTCCCTCGCCGAACTGTTCAGAAACGGGCAAATAGTCATAGATTTTGAAGAAATACTGGGAAGCGTGATATTGGAATCCGTCGAGGTGTTCGACGGCTACCTCGAATTTGTGATTACACCGAATTTTGGTTGACAATGTGGAGGGATGGCAGGATGATACAGGCCAAAAATGTTTCCTTAACATATGCTGACGGTACGGTTGCCCTTCGTGATGTCAGTTTGAACATCAGGCCCGGAGAATTTGTTTACATAGTCGGACCGAGCGGTTCGGGAAAAACCAGCCTGCTTAAGCTGTTAATGGGCATCGAGTTCCCGTCCGCAGGCTCGCTTTATGTTATGGACCAGCCCATTGTGAAGAGGGAGGCAGGGAGAATACGGAAGCTGCGCAGAAGTATCGGACCGGTATTCCAGGAATTCAGGCTTATCCAAGGAAGAACCGCCCTGGAGAATGTTCTTATGGGAATGCGTTTTTTGAATATTCCGAATCGCCAGATGGTAAACAGTGCGAAGGAAGCCTTAACAAAAGTCGGGCTCGGGCATAAGGCTTCGGTAATGGTTGAAAAACTGTCCTTCGGAGAAGCACAGAGAGTTGCTATAGCAAGGGCGGTTGCAAGAAAACCCGCACTTATTCTTGCCGATGAACCCACCGGTAACCTGGACTATGACAATGCAATCAATATCATGGATCTGCTGTATACTTTGAAGGACAAAAATACCACAGTTCTTGTAACAACCCACGCCACACACTTAATAGGTAATTATCACGATACTTCGCTGATACATGTTGAACAGGGGAAAATTTCCGTTGAACACCGGGGTGAACAGAAATGAGGAACACTTTTTACTTTATTAAAGAGTCAATCAGAATATTCCGGAATAATAAACTTTCAAACATATTCTCATTCCTGGGGACTGCCCTGATATTATTCCTTCTGGCTCTTGTTATCGCCGTCTGGAGTATCAGCAGCAGGTTAACGGTTATGCTCCGAGAAGAGGCTGAGATAAGCGCCTATTTTGACAGGGATGCCGGTAATACCGAAGAACTGCTGAATTTAATTGGACAGATTGACGGAGTCCGTGAAGTACGGCTGGTAGACAAAGAGGAAGCCCGCAGCCGCATGGAAAAAATCCTGGGAGAAGAGTCAGGTATCCTGGACCTTTTTGATGAAAACCCCTTTGAGGCTTATTTCGAGGTAAAAATCCACCTTGACAGAATGGATTCTGTTTTTACGCAAATATCCGCACTGAAGGGAATAAACTATGTAAGGGAAAACAGGGAAGCGCTTGAACAGATTGAAGGCATTTCAAAAGCCCTTGAAGTACTTGGCTACCTTGTGATTGCGGCGGTAAGCATAACCACCCTGGTCATTATATCCCACATGATTCGCCAGGGAATATACCAGAACCATGAACAAATAAGGACGCTCATGCTGTTGGGAGCGCCCGACGGTTTTATCAATTTCCCGTATATACTGCTCGGGTTCATGCTGACATTCGGCGGAGGAGTTGCGGCGACGATCCTGATAAATACTCTTATTCACCAGGGCTACGGCATGCTGGGCAGCACCATTCCTTTCATACCATTGCCGCCCAAAAGCCAGCTGATGTATGGCCTTAGCATTTTCCTGCTGTCAGTAAGCGCCGCCCTTGGAATACTGGGAAGCCTGTTCGGGGTCTCCACTTCAAAAAAGAGAAATTGACGGCCTTCCCTGGCTGTTTCATCTGTACGCATGGGGTATTGAGTGTATTAATTCCTGTAATACACCGAATACCCCATTTGCTTTAGAATATGGTAACTCTTTTCCTGGCTCTCCCTGTCGTAAAAGCTGATTGCCATGGCACCGCCTTCCATTTCACGGCTGTTGTTTATTCCTATGTTTTTAATATTAATCTGATGTTTGCCCAGTTCACCCGCTACTGCCGCAATAACACCGGGCTTGTCTTCCGCGTCCACCGTGATGTCATATGTCTTTATCAGCGCACCAACTCTTCTGTCCGAGAAAGTATCCCTGTACTCTTTGGCCCTGTGAAAGAAATCCCTTATCTTTTCATCATCACTGCCGCTGAGGAATTTTACAAAGGTATCAATATTCCTGCCCAGTTCATTAAGCACTTTAATGATATTGTCCCGGTTCGTAAGGCAGATATTTTCCCATATGGAAGGCTCGGATGATGCAATCCTTGTAATGTCCCTGAAACCTCCGGCAGCTAAAGTGTGCATTAATTTGTTACTGCCGTCAAGCTGTTTTATTGTATTAACAAGGGCACTGGCAATCACATGCGGTACATGGCTTATTGCTGCAGTTGCGTAATCATGGTTTGCAGGGTCAACAATGATTGGCAAAGCCCCGAGTAACTTCAGAAAGTCCGCAAGCTTGTTTATATAAAACTCCTCTGTTCCTTCAAGGGGTGTTAATACATAATATGCGTTCTCTAACAGTGTATGCCTTGAAGCCTTATAGCCGGATGCTTCAGAGCCTGCCATCGGATGTCCCCCGATGAACCGGCAGGACAGGTTTATGTTCCTGACGGCTTCCATTACATCTGCTTTTGTGCTGCCGACATCCGTCAGTATGCAGTCCGGGTCAACAACACCGTTAAGCTGCTTCACTATTTCGGGTATCTTTTTTACAGGCACGCAGACAAATACAATCTCACAGCCCCTGAATGTATCGTCAATCCCACCGGCCGCCTGATGGATTGTACCTTCTTTCAATGCAAGTTCCATTGTATTCGTATCATGATCGTAGGCCACAACAGTCCCGCACAGGCCCTTCCTCTTTACAGCCTTCACAATGGAACCGCCTATGATACCAAGCCCGATGACACCTATTTTCTTCACTGTAACTTCCATATTACAGATCAAATTCCCCTTCCTTCAGTTCTTTATTCAAGTTTTACACTCTTTGTCCCAATCCTACCGGTTTGTTACAGGTCCGGTTAAATTCTTTCACCTTTAACCGGCGCCAAATCATATTTCAAATGTCTAAGAAAGTCTTCAACAAGTTCCTGTTTCCTCTCCCAGATAGCCCTTGCTTTTGGCGTAACCATCGGATTGCTTTTCATGGTCCGGTATGTATAATCAATAATACGATTATATGTTTTTTCATAGGACTGCGTCCCTTCATTGCCTTCACTCATGCAATCCCACACTATTGACAATGCACCTGTTTCATCAAGCAGGTCGGCTTCCATTAGCAGTATCAGCTCTTTTGGCGTATCCTTCTCACGCATTAACTCCTTGTTTGAATGGTTTTTTACAAGGTAAACGACAAAATCCGTGAATCCCGGTTCAAAACCATGTTCTTTCAAATACTTTTCACAGATAACCACACTGTTTTCGGCATGGTTTATGTCATAACACGGTGCAGTATAGCCTGCATCATGGAAAATTGCCGCTGTTAAAACAGCTTCCCCGTTTATATCCGGTTCATCATATACGAGCACTTCAGCCCAGCTGAAAACCCTTTTTATATGCTCCGAACGCTTTCTGAACGGGTATTTCCTGATATTTGTCTCTTCACCGTGATTGCTCTCAAGCAGTTCCTTAACATACTGAAACATTTGCCGGTACAATCACCACACCCCCTGTGCCGATGCCTGTTTTTTAAGGTCATTCCTGCGGTTTTGTTTTACCATTATATAACATAATACTGCACTAAACAATAGTTACCATGCCCCTGCAAATGCAGCGGCTGTTTCCGGGCGTTCGCACGAATCTTTACCTTCAAGTGTTTGGAGATATCGTGCAATGCGAGGAAACTTTCAGCGGAGTGCAGCATTGAGACGGGGCGCGATGTTGACAATACCTCTTTTTGAATGTAGAATTTACTTTGTCCCATGAATTAAAGTCCTCGCGGACTTTAATTATAGTTTTACCGGACCTGCTGTTTTTTACCTATACCCTTTATTTTGCAAAACACCTGTAACAACAAAAGAACAGCAAGTTTTTTGCTGTATATTCCCCGTTTTATGCTGTAAAGAGATATTTATTCCCTGCTCAATATACAGCTTAGGTGTTGATATTGCACATGTGAGTTTTATAACTCTCTGATATAAATCTCTGGCATGTGGAGTTAAGGCTTGACTTACCACTGCTAATCATAAAAACAGAAGGGAGTATTGAGATGGAGAATAAAATCAGGCTTTATGGTTTTAACAATCTTACCAAATCTTTATGCTTCAATATTTTTGATGTCTGTTATACATTGTCTGAGCAGGACCGGAAGGAATATATTGCATATATTGACGAACAGTATAATTCCGAAAGACTTACAAATATACTGCTGCATGTTACCGATGTTATAGGAGCAAAGGTGCTGCATATTTCAAGGCAGGATTATGATCCCCAGGGTGCAAGCGCCACCATTCTCATTGCCGAAGATTCATTCCACGGCAGTGAAACGCTCGCCCACCTGGATAAAAGTCATATTGCGGTCCATACCTATCCCGAATATCATCCCACATCCTCGCTGGCTACATTCCGTGTTGATATAGATGTTTCAACCTGCGGAGAGATTTCCCCGCTTAGCACCCTGGATTTTCTTATAAGCAGTTTTGATTCGGATATTATTACGATGGATTACCGAATAAGAGGCTTTACGAGGGATATGGACGGTAACAAGCTATATATAGATCACCGAATATCATCCATCCAGGATTTTATTGACAAGGAAACACTGAAAAAGTATGAAACCATTGATATGAATATGGCCCAGTGCAACCTGTTCCACACGAGAATGATGATCAGGGATATTGACCTGAACAACTACCTGTTCAACACCGAAGCCGACGAGCTTTCCGAAGAAACTCAAATCCGGATTATAAACAGTATCCGGCAGGAAATGGAAGACATATTCAAAGGCAGAAACACCTGCAGATCTTAGATGAAAATAAACTTATGCATTGAAGGGAGAGTATCCAGTGGATTTATGGTTTTCAGAAAAATACACAGACGGTGTTGTTTTTTCAATAAAGGTGGATAAACAGCTTACCAGTGTTCAAAGTGAGTTCCAGCGGATAGATGTTTATGAATCAAGGGATTTCGGCAGAATTCTGGTTATTGACGGCTACCTGATGCTCACCGAAAAAGACGAGTTTATATACCATGAAATGATTGTTCATGTTCCGATGGCGGTGCACCCTAATGCTGAACGGGTTCTTGTCATTGGTGCCGGTGACGGCGGCGTTGTACGCGAACTTACACGCTACGACCGTGTTAAAAAAATTGACCTCGTGGAAATAGACGAAATGGTGGTTAATGTCTGCAGGGAATTCCTTCCGAAAACCTCGTGCAAGCTTGATGATGAGAGGGTAAGCATTTATTTCCAGGATGGTATAGAGTTTGTAAAAAACAGCCGGAATTCATATGACCTTATAATTGTGGATTCCACCGATCCTTTCGGTCCAGGAGAGGCACTGTTTTCAGAAGATTTTTATAAAAACTGTTACAGGGCATTAACGGACGAGGGGATTATGGTAAACCAGCATGAAAGCCCGTACTATGAAAGTGATGCAATTGCAATGCAAAGCGCACACAAAAAAATATCCGGTATTTTTGAAATATGCCATGTTTACCAGGCACATATACCTACATACGCTTCGGGTCACTGGCTGTTCGGATTTGCATCAAAAAAATATCACCCGGTTATGGATCTTAACAGCGGCGGATGGAACAAGCTGGGAATAAAAACGAAATACTATAATACAAACCTCCATCTCGGTGCTTTTGCTTTGCCGAATTATGTGCTGGAACTTCTTAAGAAAGCAGAAAAACAGGGATGAAACACTGAGTAAACAGAAATGCGGAGAACAATGGCTGTGACAGATGCAAAATCCGTCACAGCCATTTTCTGTCAGGTAAACTCCTGTTTCAGGGCATCAACAATATTTTCTTTTTGTATCCTTGAACCTGAATAAAGCATTGCTGTACCGACTATTAAGAAAACCGAGATGACTGCAACGAATATATCGGCCCATGGCAGGCTGAAATCAAAGCTGAATTTCATGCCCAGAACCAGGTGCATTATATACATGATAATGAAACTTACCGGCAAACCAAAAAGTATTGCCTTAAAACCATACATCAGGCTTTCATAGTTTATCATCCTTTTGAAACTCTCCGGTGTCATGCCTACAGACTTCAGCATTGCGAATTCTCTTTTACGAAGGGCAATGCCGGTTGATATCGTGTTAATTATATTTGCAATGCATATGGCGGTAATAAGGCTGATAAACCCGTATGAGAAAACAGATATCAGTATTATCATCTGTTCTTCTCTCCTGTTTTGCAGGTAAACATTGTAAAGATAAAACGCGTTATCGGGAAGATTCTTCTGGATGGCTTCAATATCTTCCTGCAGGATCAAAGGGTTGCTGCTTCTTATATACAGCCCGGTGCTGATGCTTCCTGCAACATTTTCATTTCCGGCAGTAATTTTCGTAAGTGTTTCCGTTGATACAACCACATGCAGGTTTGCATACAATCCTCCGGGTATAACGCCCACAGGTGCCTTATCGGTAAGGGCAATCACTTCCAAAGGCTGAAGAGGCACATCTTTTTCGAGCTCACCGTCGTAAGCATATACAGGAAGTTTTTCTCCAATATCCAGTTTTACTACTTTGCCTTCAGAATATTTATTTTCATCCGTATCCCTGTATTTTACAGTGTCTATAACTATGGCACCGGGGTTTTCCGCATCCTTTAACCTTGCAAAATCTGCCCCAACCTCATTTGCATATTCCAGTAACGACTCATCATCCAGTGCATTGATAAAAACCTGGAACGTGATTTCTTCATTTCCCTGGCCAACCGGATAATTCTTCCTGTAGTATTCGGCCAAACGGCCGGCATCTGTCTTGGCATTTGCGCTTATCTTCTGAATCTGGCTAAGGGAAGTTATATTATCCAGTGATTTTATGCTTTCAATAATTACATCCCGGGTGTTATTTACTTCGGGAATGGTCACCATAATATCAAAGTTTATACCATTCTGCGTAAGCAATGCTGACTTCTTTAAGTTAAGGGTGAACTGCGACACCACGAGAAATAATATAATACTGATAATTATTGAGAATAAGGTTGCCCTGTATCTTCTCTTGTTCCTCTTAATGTTTTTAAGCGCCAGGTCTCCTTCAATACCGAATATCATGCGGGTAAACTTAGAAGTCCGTACCTCCCTGCCCGTAAGTTTCACATCCATCGTCTGCCTTATTGCTTCAACGGCGGATATATTTGATGCCCTTTTTGCAGGAACCCAGGTTGAAACAAATATGGTTATGGCAGATATCAGTACGGCAAGCACTATTGTTACCGGCAATACAACAAGGCGCAGGTTTTCTGACATCAACAGCGCGTTTTTTACCATGGGATTTATTAAATAAAATGTAATTCCAATACCGGCAAGCCCGGCAATAATTCCCGGCGGGATACTTATGGCACCGATTACCGCGCCTTCAAAAAACACCGAGTTCCTTTTCTGTTTCCTGGTTGCTCCGACGCTCGACAGCATTCCCAGGTACCTGGATCGATCAGATACCGAAATTGCGAAGGCATTGTATATCAACGAAACCGATCCGACAATTATAATTGACATTATAATTGCAGTCAGCGTGAAAAGCATTTTTCTTACAGTATCATCAGCTATGACGCCGTAGTACCTCAGCAGTTCATTGTTAAATGCCACTTCGTCAATGCCGAGTTCCGACGCTAATTTTCGCGCATGTTCAAACAACCCCCTGTTTATCCTTTTCAAAATAACCGATGCATTCATTCTCCCCTGCACGGTCTCATCACTTTCATCAAGGTAACTTATGGCGGTATAGCCGGGGGACCATGCGGGTTCCCATTCAGGCCGTTCTATAATGCCCACTATTGTATAAATATTCGTAAAATCCTTTGATAAAGCCTCGTAAACACCGTCTTTATCCCTGAGTAATGAATCCTCCTGTGAAAGGGAATACATTCCTTCATTCCTAATTGCATATCTCTGCCCAATTTCAAGGGTAATTATGTCGCCGGTTTTATAGTTTACCTTCCCGTTTGTAATAATTGCCTGTGAAATGACAATTTCACCAGGGCGTTCAGGCATCCTGCCCTCAATCAGCCTGACGGGGAATTTCACAAAACCCTGTGCATTGTATTCTCTGATAAAAATATAGGGTTTACTCGGGTTCTGGCTTCCATTCAGGTACGCATACCCTGCATCCCGGCTTAGAATAACGGTTTGGGCTGCTTCATCCTTTTTTATGGCTTCAGCCTGCTGCTTGTCAACACCCCTGTACACAACATGCCATTCCCCTGTATTGGAAATTGTTATTCTCTGCATCAGATCCATGAAGGAGAACCCCAGGGTGCATACAGCTGTAATCATTGCAACCGATATAATTGAACCCAGTACGGTAACGACGGTCCGTTTCCTGTTCTTCTTCAGCTGCCTTACTGTAAGGCTGTTCACTATATTCATGAACGTATCACCTCGTCCTTTATTATTTTTCCGTCCTCCATGGTCATAACCCTGTCGGCCTGCAGGGCGATACGTTCGTCATGCGTGATGATTATAAGGGTTTGCTTCAGTTTTTTATTGAAAACCTTCATCAGTTCAATTATTTCCCTGCTGTTTTTGCTGTCCAAATTCCCGGTAGGCTCATCGGCCAGCATCAGTGCAGGACTACTTATAAGGGCCCTTCCTATGGATACTCGTTGCTGCTGGCCTCCCGAAAGCTGGTTTGGCAAATAGTCCAGTCTGTCGGCAAGGCCAAGGGTGTTTATTATTCTTTTAAACTGCTCCTTGTCCGGCTTCCTGCCGTCAAGAAGCAGCGGCAAAGTAATATTCTCCCGGACATTCAGCACCGGGATAAGATTGTAAAACTGATATATCAGGCCTATCTGCCTGCGTCTGAAAATGGCAAGTTTTGTTTCGTCCAACGCGTAAATGTCCGTATTCTCAATAAATACTTTCCCGTCCGTCGGCCTGTCAACACCGCCTAAAATATGAAGCAGCGTGGATTTCCCCGAACCCGAAGGCCCGACCACTGCGACAAACTCTCCCTTTTTCACCGAAAATGAAACACAATCCAATGCCTTAACGGCTGTTTCACCTTTTCCGTAAACCTTTGAAAGGTTTTCAACACGTAATATTTCTATTTTCCTCACTCCTTTAATGCCGGATTAACAGTTAAACCCGGTTTTTACCTGAAGTATACCCGTTTATTATGACTTTTCGGTGACTGGAAAAGTGACAGATTTGTCACACAACGCTTTTATAAAACTTAATTGTAAACTGCGTGCCTTCAGCGCTGCTTGAAGCGTCGATGGAACCTCCCTGGCTTTCTATAATGCTTTTCGACATGGCAAGTCCGATTCCTATGCTGTTGTCATGGGCATTCTTTCCCTTATAGAACCGGTTGAATATATAAGGCAGGTCTTCCTTGTGGATCCCTTCCCCGTTGTCAGAAATTGTTATCATGGTATAAATTGAGGTTTCATTGAATGAAATCGTTATTTTCCCACCTTCGGGTGTATGTTCCATGCTGTTTTTAACAATGTTTGCAACAGCCTCGGATGTCCAGTTAAAATCTCCTGTAAAAACTGCATTCTCATCCCCGATAATTTCAAGGGCCTGGTTTTTCAGTTCGATGGGAATCAGTAAATGCTCCACAGACTTGTTTACAAGGTCTTTTACATTTACCTTCTCCTTTTTGAAGGTTATTGTGCCGGCATCAATTTTCGACAGCTTTAAAAGGGACGTAACAAGCCACTGCAGTCTTTCAAGCTGGGACTTTATGTTCTGCGTAAACTCGACGCGTTTATCCACTGGCAGGTTTTCATCCTGGATAAGATCTGTCATTACAAACATTGAAGTTATCGGCGTTTTAAGCTGATGAGAAATATCCGAGATTGAATCGGCAAGAAACCGTTTGTCGTTTTTCAGCATGTTTGCCTGTTCGGCCAGCATTATCGTTACCTTGTATATTTCATTTTTCAGTATGCTGAGTTCCCCTTCCTTATTATCCCGAATATCCAGGAGGTACTCCCCCGAAGATATCCTTCTTAGATACCTGGATAACTCCGCAATTTTACCGTATCTCCATTTTGTAAACAAAACGGATATCACGATTACGCTGGCAAGTGCGGCAAAATTTGCTGCCGCTGCAGTTTTATCCATGGAAAAAATAACAGAAGTGCTTATAAGCATAACCAGGCCAAGCAGAAGAATATAAATTCTTATCTCCCTGTTTCGAAGCAATTCAGCATCCTCCTTTATATCCGATTCCACGTACCGTTGTTATAATTTTCGGGTCCTGGGCGTCATCTTCGATTTTCTCTCTTAATCGCTTTATGTAAACGGTAAGGGTATTATCGTTAACAAAGTCCCCGGCAAAATCCCAGATTTTCTCCAGGATCTGGGTACGGCTTAATACCTGGCCGGGATTGCCGGCAAAAATCAGCAGCAGCCGATACTCAAGCGGGGTCAGAAAGATTTCGCTGCTGCCCTTGAATACTTTTGCCTTTGCAGTGTCTATTCTAAGCCCGGCAAAATCAATGATAGATTTCCTGGATTCACCTTTTTCGTATCTGCGCGTTACCGATTTAATTCGTGAAAGCAGCTCTCTTACGCGGAATGGTTTTGTGACATAGTCATCTGCGCCCATGTCAAGCCCCATTACAACATTCGCTTCATCATCAATTGCTGTAAGAAATATAACGGGGATATCCTCTTTTTCTTTTATTTTTCTGCATATATCATATCCGCTGCCGTCAGGAAGGCTGATATCGAGTATGGCCAAATCATAACTTTTTTCATGCAATGCTTCTTCAGCCTCCGCACGATTCAGGCAATGCGTAACCTCATACCCTTCCTGTGAAAGCGAATAGCAAAGTCCCGAGGCTATAATCCTGTCATCCTCAACAAACAATATTCTCATTTCTGGGCCGCTCCTTTTTTCTTATCCGCCTGTTCTGTTTATCTGAAGACTAAACGCATAAAACATATACTTAATTCTGATTTTAGCACAGTTATGCTCCTTTATGGAACAGTTCAAATCATTGCAGGATTTTATCCATAATATCCCATCAGTTGTGTATTTTTCCCGGTTGTAATATAATTTAAATGAATTATAAAGATTTGGTGGGGTTAATATGGCCAAAAAAGGGTTTAAAAACTTTGCTATTCTTCTGATAACCGTTTTCCTTATGACTTTTTTGCAGCCTTCCTTTGCTAATTCATTGCCTTCCTACTGGGAGGGCTACCCGTCCTATGAAGTTTTGTCGGTGGATGAAAACTCCCCGATAGAAGTTAAAAGCGAGCATCTTTTGTTTGACATAAGTGAATTTAAAGAATACAGATATACTATTACAGGCAGGGTAACAGCCGCATATGAAATGTTCAACCCCACCGATGAAGATTTAACGGTGCAGATGGCCTTTCCTTTTATCACCAGGCTTGATGCCTTCTCAAAGGATGATATATCCATAACGGCCGACAATGAAAATATTCCGTTTGAGATTTATATAGGGGAACCGGTGGAAGGGTACAGCAGAACAGAGACCGAACAGGAAAACTTTCTTGATATTTCAAGGATAACAAAAGCTATAAATACTGCTCCTTTTCAGGGCAGGATTTTCTCTGAAACCGACAAGGGAGTTTTATACACATTCGAGGTAGTACCGGAAAACGAAGAGGAAATACGTTTCTCTGTCGCATTTAATGATATTGATGCACGCACAAAAATCGCAGCCGACGGTTTCAATTCCTTTGAAGGAGGACAGGATTATATTAAGGTCTCTGGATGGTGCCGCGGGAAAACTGTCTTTAATATATTTGTCCTGGGCGATAAGACCGATTTTAAGGTTGAAGGTTATACCGACGTAAGTGATAAAGAAAGAACCGACAGCTTTTCATACAACGTTACCGAAAAGATTATTACCGTAAAATCTTTCATAGATGACATTCCTGAAGAACCAGGAACCTATTATTCCGATATTATTGACCAGGTTATCCAGGGTATCGGCAAGTCGCAGCTTTGCAAAATGTATATGTCGGCAATGGATGAAATATTATCGCATAGTCCTTTTGTATCATATGGCGACCTGAAAGGCGAAATTTTTACAAACAGGCTCATTATTCTGGTTTACGGTGTCCAGTTTCCGGCAAACTCGGGCAGGACCGTAAGCGTTCGTTACAATGCAACGGGAACAATGGACAAATTAAACACCAAAGAGCCCCTGTACTCCTTTACATACCTGCTTACACCCGCAAAATACTGGGCGTCATTCAGCAACCTGAATATTGAAGTTTTAACTCCTGCCAGGGCTCCATATATGGTTCAGAGCAGCATTGAGTTTGAAAACGCCGGAACGCGGCACTATACCGCAAGTGTGGAAACATTGCCCGAGAATGAACTTACATTCACCATATATTCAGAAAATAAGCAGATAAAGAAAAGCAATGTACCGGGAAATTCGGGCAGAACAACTTTCAAGCCGCTGCCTGAATGGCCGGGCCGGATCAAAGCAATAGCTTTCCTGCTGATTTTAGCTGTTTTAGTCGCAGTTATCATTATCATATCGCGCATCCGCAGGGATTAAAAATGAGCCCTGCTGAGTAATACAGGGCTCACGTATTAAAATCAATCCTTTTTCCTTCTCCTTGTGATTTCTTCGCAGACGGCTTCATACATTCTTACCACGCCTTCCTTAGTTGCTTCGAAGTTAAACGCGTCTTCGCATTTTATGCCAATACTGCCTGCTTCCTTCACAGCATCTATATTGGCGCCGAGGAATATGAACTCCCAGTTATGTTTTTCGGTTTGATGCCTTATCAGTTTCCTTACCTTTTCATAAGTGAACTCCCTGCTTGAATTCTCCATGCCGTCGGTTGTTATTACAAAAATTACTTTGCCGGGGCGTTTGCTTTCTTCGGTATTTGCCAGCCTGTTGCTGACATCGGTAATGGTTTTGCCTATTGCATCAAGAAGCGCTGTCATTCCCCTGACATAATACTCCTTTTCAGTAAGTTTTACATCTTTTATGTCCACCCCGTTCCACAGCACCTCATACCTGTCGTCAAACAGCACCGTTGTTACAATGGCTTCGCCCGGCAACTCCCTTTGTTTTTCAATAAATGCATTGAACCCCCCTATCGTGTCGCTTTCAAGCCCGCTCATTGAACCGCTTCTGTCGAGCAGGAAAATAATTTCTGTCAGATTCCTGTTCAAAACACTCAACCCCCTTTATGCTTGTTATGATATAATGATAAATAAATACAAATATAAAATGGTCGCCTGCCAGGCGACATTTTTCGGAGGATTCTCAATGCTGTCAAACAGAATACTCCAGGAACTGAAGGCGTTTATAGACAAAAACCTTTATCCTGCTGCGCTCTCTGAAAATACATCCTATATGGCGGTATCAGAGCAGGCCAATTATGAACTGGAGAACTTTATTGAAGGGAATAAAAAACCGTCTTTCAGCCGGACACTTCTTAAATTCATAGACAGGAAAGGGCTCAGCGATTCACAGGTTTACAGAAAAGCCGGCATAGACCGCAGGCATTTTTCAAAGATACGCTCAAATGATGATTATAAACCCACGAAAAACACCGTTGTTTCTTTGGCATTAGCCCTGGAACTGAATACGGACGAAACTGATGAGTTGCTGGCTTCAGCGGGATACTCGCTGTCACGAAGCGAATTGTCCGACCTGGTGGTTCTTTTCTGCATAAAAAAAAAAATATATCATATTGAAGATGTAAACGCCGCCTTGGAATATTTCGGCTTAAAACCCCTCGGCAGGGTTATAGAATAACCGGGGAATCCTTCAGTTCCTTCCGGATCTCCTTCCATTCCGGCATGAACATGTCCATGTATGAGTAAAATCTTTTATTGTGATTCTTCTCAATAAGGTGGGTCATTTCATGAACCACTATGTATTCAAGAAATTTCTTGTCTCTCTTTGCCAGTTCAAGGTTAATCCAAATCCGTCCAGTACTATGGTTGCATGTACCCCAGCGGGTTTTCATCTGTTTAACTCCGAAGCCATTCACTTTCACACCCATTTTTTTCTCGTATTTCTCTATAATTCCGGGAATCTGCTCTTTAAGCCTGATTCTGTACCATTCAGTGAGCACCTTTTTTCTCTGTTCCAGGGTACTTCCTTCACGGACGAACAGGTCAATCCGGTTTTTTTCATTGCATATCTCCACCCTTTGCCTTCTGCCTGTGTTAAGTACATTCAATAAATAATCCCTGCCCTGGTAGTAATGAATCTCTCCCGTTTCAAACCTCTTATCGGGCCGGATTCCTTGGTTTTGGTACTTCCCGCGGTGTTTTTTTATCCAGTTCAGCTTTGACGCGGCAAAACTCCTGATGGTACTGTCCTTCATTCTGAATGGCGCTGTAATACGCACCCTGCCATCGGGCGCAAGAACGTACAAATGCATGTTTTTAATGTTTTTTCTGATAACCTCGATATCAATACCGTCAATATTTATAACACTACCCATAACAGTATGCCTTGTCTTTCTGAAGTTCAAAAAATTACTTAACTAATTATACAACAGAAGCTGCGGTTTTAATATAATAAAAAATATCCCCCCCGTAAGCTGATCCAATGGCCGTACAAGAGGGGGAGGGGAGCATTTTTCATCGGCATGAAATTCACGCACTCACGATCCTGTAATAGGTTCTGGCAGTAAGTGAATATACAGCGGTATAAAAAACCGCAAAAACAAAAACCACTAAAAGTGTGCATCCTGCGTACAGCAGTATATTGGTAAGATTAAATATCAACAGCAGCCTGGTTATAACCTTGAAGGCAAAGGCCAGGTGAACAATTGCTGCGCCAAGGGGTATGAAAAACACGGTTAGAACCTGGCTTCTGACAGACTTCCATATCTCTTTGCGGCTCATGCCAACCTTCTGCATAATATTGAAACGATCCCTGTCGTCAAAGCCCTCCGCAATCTGTTTATAATAAATTATCAAAACAGTCGCCATGATGAACAGGAGCCCTAAGAAAATCCCGAGGAAAAACAGTCCGCCGTAAATCGTATAGAATCCGTCCCGTTCATGTTCGGCTCCTTCAACAAATCCATCTTTGGTTACATTCCCTAATTTCTGTCTCAGTATTCTTACCAGCTCTATCTGGGTGTCCTTTTCGGCATCAGTATCAAAGCCGTAATAATATGACAGTTCTCCCATGTCTCCGTCCCCGTTCAAAGCACTGTACACTTTTCTGATTGTTTTAGTATCCTTTACTACGGCATAATTGCTTTGTGCCAATATGGATGACGACTGTTCGTAGATACTGAAGGAAGAAAGGTGTTCCCTGATGCTAAACTTCAGACCGTTAAAACTTATATCATCACCCGGTATCTTCCCTTTCACGGCATACAGAAGCATTTCATTATCATCCAGTGACACCTGGGCATTTTCCATCCTATTGTAATCTTCCTGGGTAATAAACGTAAAAAGAACAGAATTATTGTAAGCATATCCGGCACTGTTTCCGAAAACATATTCCTGGCCGCTTTTTATCACAATAAAGCTCATGTACCGATAATACACAATGTTCTTTTGATTTGCGCCGACACTTTCAACCTGCTCCCCAATAAACCTGTTCAGCTCTTCGGCTTTTTCAGCAGGAACATTCCTTGCACTTACCATTATGTTTCTTGGATACCGGTTTCTCAGCTCATCCTCCATGCCGATATACAGCGAAAAAGTTGTTGACAGCATTATTATAACCGCCGTTGACAGGATACATATATTGGACAGCCCGACAGCATTCTGCTTCATGCGGTATATCATGCCGGATACGGACGCAAAGTGGTTTGCCCTGTAATAGTATTTTTTGTTTTTCCTGAGCATTTTAAGGAAAGCAATGCTTCCTGCTGTGAAAAGACAATACGTTCCGATAATGACAAGAATAACCGCAAAAAAGAAAATGTTCAGTGCTACCAGTGGGGATTCGGTTGTCAATGCAATATAATACCCCGCGCCAAGGCTTAAAACACCGACAATGGTTGCAAACCATTTTGTTTTTGGTTCCCTCTCACCCAGGTTGGGGGATTTCAGCAATTCTGCCGGCTTTGTCCGATGAACCTGGCTGTAGTTGTACACAAGGTTCAGGATAAAAATTGCACCGAACAGTATAACAGTGGCACCAATGGCCTCAACAGGTACTTCAAAACCAAACGTGGCTTTAAACTTTACAATCTTAAGGAGCAGCAGAATCATCAGCTTGCTTACAAGAATTCCCAGCAAAACTCCTGTGACAATGCCGCCTGTTCCAGTCATCAAGGTTTCATAAAACATCACCCTGGCTATGTGTTTTTTCTCCATGCCAAGAACATTAAAAAGACCAAACTCCTTTTTCCGCTGTTTTATCAAGAAGCTGTTGGTGTAAAACAAAAAAATCAATGAGAAAATACCGACAACCACCGCTCCCAGCCGCAGAATTAATCTTAAACTTCTGTTGTCGCTTACACTGCCGATGTCCTTCGCCACCGAAAGAAAATACATGTTATAGAACAGCGAAACGGCTCCTACACAGGTTAAAATAAAAGGGATATATGTTTTCGAGTTCCGTTTTATATTGTTAAGCGCGATCTTACCATAAAAAAACCTACTCAAAGCGTTCACCACCCGCTGCAATCATAGTCAGTGTATCTGTTATTTTCTGATACATCTCGGCATTCAACTGTGATCCCCTGTATAGTTGATGAAACAGTTCCCCGTCCTTGATAAAAAGAACCCTGCCGGCATGACAGGCAGCCTTTATACTGTGCGTTACCATTAAAATTGTTTGCCCGGCCTTATTAATCTCTGAGAAGAGCTTTAAAAGACTCTCTGTTGCATGTGAATCCAATGCTCCGGTCGGCTCATCGGCAAGGATTATCTCGGGCCTGGTAATCAATGCCCTGGCTATTGCAGCTCTCTGCTTCTGCCCGCCTGAAACTTCATAGGGAAATTTCGAAAGTATATCACTGATACCGAGTATCTTAGCTATCGGGGCCAGTTCCCTGTTCATTTCCTCGTACGACTTTCCTGCAAGGACGAGAGGCAGAAAGATATTATCCTGGATTGAAAATGTGTCCAGGAGATTAAAATCCTGAAATACAAAGCCAAGATGATCTCTTCTGAATGCCGCTATCTCATCCTCCCTGATCGAATGTATACTTTTTCCGTTAAGTAAAACCTCTCCGTCGGTTGGTTTATCAAAGGCTGCAATTAAATTCAGCAACGTGGTTTTACCTGAACCTGATTCCCCCATGATGGCGGTAAACTCGCCCTTTTCAACAGTGAACGAAACATTGGTAAGAGCCTGTACGGTATTTCCGCCAAAACGGGTAGTATATACTTTTTTCAAACGTTTAACTTCCAAAAGAGGCATACCCTCACCCTCCGGTTTTAAATTTTCTGTGCTCATTATAAAGAAAGGAGGAAACGCCCTGCCATAACCTTAGCTTACATTTTACGCCGCTGCCTTTCATTTTTGTAAGGTTCGCGCAGTCAGCCATTATTCATCAGCTATTTCAGCTTTTTTAAAGCCTATCATTACCCGCGTTCCCTTACCAGCTTCAGAAGAGACATTTATTGAATGGGACAGCCTGTCAAGGATCCGTTTACACAGGTATAATCCTATCCCGGTTGATTTTTGATCAAGCCTGCCGTTGTAACCAGTGAAACCTCTTTCAAAAATACGGGGCAGGTCTTCGGGTTCAATACCGGTACCGGTATCTTCAATAACCAGTGTATCGGGCAGGCAAGGGTCCATGTATATCGAGATCTCGCCTGAGTTCGTATATTTGAGCGCATTGGACAGGATCTGTTTTAGCACGAATGTCAGCCATTTTTCATCGGTCAGCACTTCATGGTTCACACTGCTGTAATTAAGTTTGATTTTTTTGCGGATAAAGGCTTTGGCATATTGCTTTACAGCGTTTTTTACAATATCGTCGAGCTGAACCCTTTTAAGCAAAAGATCGGCATTCATGCTTTCGGTTCGGAGGTACTGAAGTACCATTTCAACATAATGCTCTATACGGAACAGCTGCTGCTGCAGTTCATCATTCTCTTCGCTGCGGCTGGACTGCAGAACCAGTCTCATCGCAGAAATGGGTATTTTTATCTGGTGCGCCCATATAGTATAATAATCCACCATGTCGTAATAGTTCCGCTCCATTTCGTTTATGGCACTGGAGCGCGCCCTGTCAAGGATCCTTATTAACTGCTGGTAATCTTCTTCTACCAGGTTCTTAGGTTTGGGGAGCAGAAAATCGGTGCTTGCCACGCTTTGCTGAAGTTGTTTCAGAATCCTGTGCTGCCGGACAAATCTTATGTAATCAAAAACAGCAATAATGAGAATAAAAAACAGTGTCAGTATGGATGCATAACCCACCGGTTCCGGGGACAGGTCGTACAGAAAAAATACTGCGGTAAATATCCCGGAGGAAACCAAAATGATAAGAATTGCGTTTTTACGGCTTTTTAAGTATGAAAACAGCATTCACGGTACTTCCTTCACGCTTTTATTACTCCACAATATATCCAAGGCCTTTTTTCGTTGCAATGAAATTCTCAAGGCCTATTGAAGCAAGTTTCTTGCGCAGCCTTGTCATGTTTACCGTCAGGGTATTGTCATCGATAAAACTGTCGCTTTCCCACAGGTACTGCATAATATCTTCGCGGGAAACCACTCTTTCAGCGTTCTCCATCAGAAGCTGAAGGATTTTCAGCTCATTTTTAGTCAGCTCAGCCTTCCGGCCCTTATAAGATACGCTGGTATCATTCAGGTTCAGCATAACACCCTTGTGTTCAATAACATTCATCCTGCCCTGAAAAGAGTATGTTCTGCGGGTCAGTGCCCCCACTTTCGCGGTTAAAACGTTCAAATCGAAGGGTTTTGTGATAAAGTCATCCCCGCCCATATTCATCGCCATGATTATATTCATGTTGTCGGAGGCGGAGGATATAAAGATTACAGGAACCTTTGATATCTTGCGCAGTTCATTGCACCAGTAATAGCCGTTGCAGAACGGAAGCATCACATCAAGCAGAACCAGGTGCGGGTCAAAGCCGATAACCTGTTCTGTGATGTTCTTAAAATCGGTAACGCAGGCAACATCATAACCCCATCTGCAAAGGTGTTCCCTGATTGTTTCCGATATCGTTAAATCATCTTCAATAATCATTATCCTGTACATGGTACTCTCCGTTTTTATACCGATTCTGTTTTATAAAATCTTTACGATACTAAAAATACGATGTTTCAGCCATCTTTGTCTTGTTTTATTTTACCACGGACGGGATTTGTCTGCATCAGCCAATATTCGAAAGAACCGTTTGATACCACTGAAGATTTTACCCTTTACATGTAATCAGCTATGAAATTTTCTCTTCGTATGCCGTTTACCCGGCGCCTGTTAACCTTTTATTTATCATCGGCCCTGAAACCCTCACGACTCAATTGTCATTTTTCAACAATATCACTTTTTCAGTAGATTTAAAATATTTTCATGTTTCTTCATTTTTCTTCCCATTGTTTTATATATGACCCTGTATCTTCGTTCCTGGTGAATGGACAAAGTAAATGCAACCTTTGAAAGACTAAATGCGACCCGGTTGCATTTAGTCGGTAAAATTTTACCA
>ENA-OWOZ01000085-OWOZ01000085.1-bioreactor-metagenome-genome-assembly--contig:-NODE-85-length-130301-cov-8.970413_pt1 | contig 130301 bp, 124 predicted proteins | sample MGYA00238140_ERZ651804 | MGnify/ENA primary metagenome ERZ651804 (study PRJEB26910, sample SAMN07631232) | bioreactor metagenome | isolation source: Switchgrass digestor | place: USA: Dartmouth...
TTTGGCCATTCACTCACCTCTTTTCGTCGATGGGTCTATTACCCTGTTTGAAACCGCGAATTTTCACGCGTTACCCCACGCCCGTTACACAAATGAAAAGCTGTAGAGATTTGACTCCCCCTACCGGGTTCCCCAACGATCTCCATCTCTTGCAGTGATTGCAGAGTGGCAAGGAGTACAAAGAGCCATCAGATTACTTCTATCGTGAGTTCCTCCTCTTGCAAGAGGAAGAATGTGATGCACCTCAGCTGCTGGGGTCAGCTTTCCTAGTCTTTTACATTCCTCACAAAGAGGATGGGCTGCAATGTAACGGTCACGTATCCTTTTCCAAGCACGACCATAACGTTTACGGGTTGCTGGATCACGCTGATACTTCTCATACCGTGCAGCTTCCTTCTTGCTATGCTCTTCACAAAAACGTCTGTCAGTCAGCTCTGGACAACCAGGGTAAGAGCATGGTCGCTTAGGTTTCCTTGGCATACTACACCTCCTTTTGCCCATAGAAAAAGCCCTCGCAGGAGAAATGCTCCCGTGAAGGCTTCTGTTTGCTAATATTCCATACTACCATTATATAACTTTCACTACGGACAAACAGTGTCATCGTATGCCAACCTGTGCCAAAGTGTGCCAACTTTTATTTAGGCACCTTTAAATGCTGCAAGGCTGATGAGTGAAGTCTATGCACAGTTCTCATAGAAACATTAAGGTTGACACAGATTTCTTCCCAGTTAAGAAAGTTAATGTAGCGGTAGCGAAGAAGCAGCTTCTCATCCACGTTTTCCATCTGGTTAATCGCTTCACGAATATCTGACTTAAGCTTTATTAAACGTTCCACCTCTTGTTGTATCTGCTTCTCCAAATCTACTATTCTAATCACGTATTTTTCAAAAGGTGGATCAGTACTTTTTGTTTTACTGACTTTTTCCTCAAGAACAGGAGATGAAACACTTCTTGAGAGTTCCCTTAGATTTTGCAACTCCTCAAGATCGGAATTAATCAGCTCATTTAAGCGATAAGCTTGTTTCAAGAATTCCTTTGCCGTCATCGCACCACCTCCTCATGTAGCTTTTTAATTAGCATCTCAGGATCGAGGGATGTCAGGGTAGTGAAATACCCGGAATGAAAGAAACGCTCAATCTCACATTTCGTATATCTAGCAGAATCATTGCGAGGGTATTTTGCTAGTCTTTTCAGAGCAAAACGATAATCTTTGACCGCCTGTAGAATAATGGCATTTGCCAGCTTTTCAAATGCATCCATCATACAACACCCCTCGCTTTCCCCAGATTTGCTTTGACAGCGTTAATAAGATCGGACTGTGTCTTTTCCTTTCGTTTCAAGGCTCTCATCACATCTTCATCAATCGTGCCTTTAGTAACAATGTGATGGATAACCACCGTTTCATTTTGTCCCTGTCTCCAAAGTCTTGCATTTGTTTGCTGATAGAGCTCCAGACTCCAAGTAAGACCAAACCAGATAAGTGTTGAACCACCACTTTGTAAATTGAGACCGTGTCCTGCTGATGCGGGATGGATAACCGCCACAGAAATATCACCGTTGTTCCAGTCCTTGATATCCTTGGATGTTTTAATTTCTCTAACATTAAATCTTGCTTTAATACGCTCTAAATCGTGATTATACCAATATGCAATAAGAACAGGTTTGCCGTTTGCACCTTCGATTAAATCTTCAAGAGCATCCAGCTTGCGGTCATGGATAATATGAGTATTTTTATCATCATCATAGACAGCACCGTTTGCCATTTGAAGGAGTTTGCCAGAAAGGACTGCTGCATTCATGGCATCAATCTCCTCATTTGCAAGCTCAAGAACCATCTCTTCACGAAAGTGATCGTATACTGATTGTTCTTTATCATTTAGATACACCGACACTTCATTTATCACGCATTCTGGCATTTTCAGAAAATCAACCGACTTCATTGAAATGGTAATATCTGAAATTAGCCGATATATGGCATCTTCTGCCCCAGGTAACGGTTTATATGAAAATACAATCTGCTGATTACGTTTATCTGGAGTAAAGAAGGAATTGCGGTAGTGAGTTATGTATCTGCCGAGTCTTTTACCCATGTCGAGAATACGAAACTCTGCCCACAAATCCATTAACCCGTTACTGGATGGAGTACCTGTAAGACCCACGATACGTTTCGCCCTAGGTCTGACTTTTAGTAAACTCTTAAATCTTTTTGCTCCATAGGACTTAAAAGATGACAATTCATCAATGACCACCATGTCATAATCAAAAGGAATGCCACTTTTGTTTACTAACCAGTCAACATTTTCTCTGTTTATAAGATAGACACTTGCTGGTTTCCTAAGAGCTGCTAACCGCTCCTGTTCTGTTCCAATAGCCACTGAATACTCCAGTCCTTTTAAATGCTCCCATTTGTTTATCTCAGCTGGCCAAGTATCCCTTGCTACCCTTAGAGGGGCAATGACCAGAACCTTTCCAATTTCAAAACTATCAAGACATAAATCAAATATAGCCGTTAGAGTAATGACAGTTTTGTCAACCCAAGCCCATATCCAAAAATAATGCAGAAACCGAATGATTTAAAATGTGGTCAATTGCGAATTTCTGATAATTGTGTGGTATGAACTTCATTGGGCATCACCCCCATTCCAAAAGACCCGTTCTCTCATGTGTAACTTTGCGTGTTCTGACTGCGATGGAAGCACCATTAGATTCTCTGGATCATTATTTCTTTTATTACCATCAACATGATGAACCACTTCTTCATCAGTCAGTGCTCTACCCAGTAGCTTTTCTGCAACAACCCGATGTTCATGAACACCAAAATATTTTGCATACGTAACTCCATTACCTGAACCTAACCGAGAATCACGTAGTTTTTGTCGTGTCTGTGGAGTCATTCTAGATGGATTTATTTCTTGATTAAGCTTAGAAAGATGTTCACTCATTTTTGTATAGTCCTTTAATTTCTTGTATCCTTCAGGGTTTCTTGTTTTGTTACTATAATCAGCTAGACATTTGCGGCAACAGAAATTAAAACGCTTTATTTGGGATGGGTAACGTGGTATTTCTATTCCACACCAGTCACAAGGAATTGTTAATTTCACCCAGTATCCCTCCAATCTGCTTAACATCATCAATGACATAGCAAGTAAAGCCTAACTTCTGTAATTGCCTTATTCTTCTAGTCTGTAACAGGCGAGGTTTCTTTCCGGGAGCCTTTAATTCTACAAAAGCCATCTTCCCATGTGGTAAAAGTACTAGGCGGTCTGGCATCCCATCTAAACCTGGACTAACAAACTTCGCCGCAATGCCTCCCATCTTTTTTACCTCAGCCACCAGTTTCTTTTCTATATATTTTTCAAGCATAAATACCTCCTATATAAAAAGGCTCGGAACAAGAAAACAACTTTGACCCATTTTTCCTATACGCGCGCGTATGCGTGTATGCACAGGCTACACTTTCTTCTTTTTTACTATTTATAAATAAATAGGATACTTCTTGTTCCACTTGTTCCGAACCGTAGATTTTCCTTTTGATTACTAGCTTTGGGGAAAGAACCAGTATGAGAACAAGGTAAGGTACAACTAGCTTTGTTCCTCGACTCGGGAATAAGCTCGTTGCTTTCCATAGATAGGAAAATTGATTGTTCCGTTCTTGTTCCCGGTGTACTTGTTCCACCCACTGATCTTTCTCATAATGGCACCGATGGCATAAGAATCAGATGTTCTCATTGAGGATGCATCTTTTCCAAAACATTCACACCAAATCTCCATATTGCAGACAAGGGTTCTTTTTACTGTTCCAACACGGGTTCCGCCGCCAAATTCGCTACCGCCGAGGAAATTTCTACGTTCGTATAAAGACATAGTGTCCCAATCATCCGGCAAAAGAGTATCCAGATAGGTACGAACCAATCCTTCTCGTTCATCTGTTTCCATGGCATCTGCCTGCTCACTAGTTGCCATGGATGCATCATCACCTTCAAGGTAGAGTTTTTCGCCTTTCTCATATAGCACTAGTGTCTCTGCCCAAATCTGCTGTACTTCCTCTTTAGTCATCTGCCAAGCTTTCTTTTTACCATTACCGCTAATACGGACTGGCCAGAATCTTCGATTGCCAGTTATATCTCGAAGAAACCCGCTTTCTGCATTTGTTGAACCTACAATCACACACTGACGGGGATGGCTTTCCACATTGACTCCATAACTTGCCCGGTACTTATCATCTGCCCTCGAAATAAAAGACTTCACAATTTCCACATCCGTCTTACGCATACCAGCAAGCTCACCCAGTTCCAATAACCAATATCCCTGAAGTTTCTCAGCTCCGGATTTATCTTTCATGTCCGTAATGGTCAAACTATCTGAAAACCAATCTCCAGCAAGTTTTGCAAAGAAGGTTGACTTACCGATACCTTGAGGACCGTTTAAGATAAGGACACTATCAAACTTTGTGCCTGGTCTATAAATGCGGGCTACCGCTGCAACCATCGTTTTGCGGATGACTGCTTTTGTATAGGAATTATCTGTTGCACCGAAATAATCAATTAATAGATTATCTACTCGCCTAATTCCATCCCATTTTGGCAGGGAGTCCAGATACTCCTTAACAGGATGGTAGGCTCGTTCTGACGCTACAGCTAACACAGCATCCTTGGTCTTGGTAGGTGAATAAACTCCGTATTTGCTGCTTAAATACACTTTAAGAAGTGCATTATCTGAATCATTCCAACCCGCCTTGATCTGTTCCCAAGGCAGGCCACCTTTGGCATCAATACCATCACGGTGGCAATTAAAAGCTATATGCTGTAATTCCTTGTCATGACGAATAATCAAAACGATGTTGTCTAGAGTGTCTTTTATTCGGCCTTGCTTATCCAATTCCAAAGCTGTCTGCCAATCCTCATCACTAAACTCCTCTTCAGCCTGTGCCTGTCTTTCCTTAGAAAACTCAGCTTTTACTCTTTCATCTTTTATAGCAAACTCGCACATTGCCACAAAAGATGGCATCTTACCAGGAGCTGTAGTGGTAGAAGCTTTATCATCTAAAGAACCGAATTTATGAATACGAACGAGATCAAAAGCATTGAGGAGTAATCCACTTGCTGGGTCTGTAGCATGGTGGCTGTATGCGAATTTATCATCATAGATAATCACACCGGCACTACTATCAGCTGGAATATAATCGTATCGTCCTTCCATAGCAGATGGGGCATAAACTGCACCTAAGAATTTCTCAATTGCTTCACGAACGGAGTAGGCACGACAGAATGTTCCTACCACACCTTCCTTTAAAAGCGGGTCTGCTTGCTCTTTAAGACTGCGATTTATAACTTCAGACTGCCTGCTTGATACTGGCCATGTTGATGTATCCCGCCAGTTTTGATATTTTGAAAGATAAACATCAGGGTCAAGCAATTCTCCATCCTGCTCTTCATAGACAAATTCACCATTAGAGGAAGTGGATGGCCAATACATAAGGCGATGGGCTTCATAAGTCGTATCATCGAAAAGATCTATGCCGATTTCTTTTGCCACCATACGTCCAACGGCTGCGTATTCTTCTTCGCTGATTTCACGAGCGAGAGGAACGATTAGCCTAAGTCTTGGATTTTCCGGTGTGTGCTTATGGGTGGAATAAACACAGCATTTGAAATCAAAAAGCATACTGATTTGTTCCCAGATATCTGGTCTACCGTAATCCATATCTAGGGTAAGCAAAGAACGGCATAAAACATTGCCCTTCTTTCGCCTTCCCCCTTTTAAATGGCCTCCGACAAAACCACCCACATCTTTGATATCATCTTGTTGGCCTCTTTTTAATTTCCGATATTCTTCTACTGTTTCCGTAGTACGTTGTGTTGTCTTTACTCGGGCACAAAAATCCTCCCACGAGATATCTTTGTTTTTCCATTTCTTGTCCATCCGGCTGTTGCCCACAGCGATTTTCATAAGCTTTCGACCTCCTCATGCTCCGGACTAAAATATCTGACCGTTTGTCTGCGTTTCTTGGCTACTTCAATCTCCCTTGCCATCCCGCTTGAGATGGTATTGCCTAGCACCCAAACCTCGGAGCATTTGCCCATAAGCACGATGTCCATAAATATGGCAAGTTCCCGTTCCTCTGGATTTTCATCATCCATAAACTGTGGAAACATAAGGTGGGGAGCAATTGGGATGCAATTATTCTCCAAGGCAAATCTACAAAAGTTGCGAGCCTTTTTAACGTTTCCTTCTACATCACCGGAATAGGGAGAACAAATATATACAAGCGGCTTAAAGGCAGATTTTTTCTCTGCCTTTTTCTTTCTTATTATGTTGGTCAGTGCCTCATGGGGAGTTGGGTCATGGTATCCTTCATGATTGAATTTATCAATTCCCATTACACACCCTCCATTTCTATCTGCGGCAAAATACCATCTGCCTTCAACAGTTCGTAAATGAAGAGTCTGCCTTTTTGAGTCCAATATGTATGGACTTTTGTATGCAGTTCACCGTTACTACCGATGTAGCTATGTGTCTTGGTGCTGGTATAGCCTTTTTCTGCATACTTCTGATATAAAAGCCAGATACCACCTTGTTTAAATTGGATGCCCTTTTTATTAAGATAGCGGTTCATCCAAATAGCTGACTTGCCGTAATCTTTGGCAATTGCTGATGTAGAAATGAGGTCTTTGCAATTTAGAACTACATCATAATAGGAGACTTTCGGTTTCATTTCCGCAATCTGCTGATTCTGAACAGCAATCGTACCTTCAAGTAATTTATTTTGATTCCTTACTTGATTTAGTTGCTGATTGGCAAACTGTAATGCCCTTGCCATGATTGCTTCTGGAGAGTTCCATCGTCTTTCAATTTCAAGAAAGTACCCGCGGCATTGTTTTCCTTTTGGAGTACGCTGTATCATGCATAGCTCTTTTGCCATATCAATTGTTATTTGGTGGTCAACAGCTGGTCTTCCACCTGTACTTTCCGACAGAAATGTCGAAAAGTCCGTACCCTCCACAAATCCATACTCACACATTCTTGGAAACCATTTATCATAGGGTGTTTTCACTTCCAAAACTGCATGCAAATCACGGCCAAGCACTGTGGGGCGGTCATTTTCATAATTGATTCTTACTAATTCGTCCATACGAATTACCTCCTGTAATATAGTCAGAGAGGAAACCCCTCTACCTAATAGCCACAGGAGGTAATGAATGTTGAGGATTTTGAAAAAATATATTTAATCTTTTTGATAAAACTGACATTCATAGCCATCAGCACTAAGTAACAGGCCTTTTGCCCATGTTGGTGTCCTAGCCATTTGTTCACAAATAGTAGAAAGTGACATCCTCATATCCGCTTCGATTATAATTTCATCGTGTACATGAGCCACAATGGAACAATTCTTTAATGCCTGCATGGCATGACACAAAATGTCACGACTGATTGCCTGGACAATATTCTCTACAAATTTTGGACCGTAGCTTTCGATTCTTTCCCATTTCTTCGTCCCGCCGATCCCTTCATAAGTAACCGACTCACCGCCAAACATATTCTCTCCTATGCGAGGCTTCACATAGGAAAGCCGCCTGCCGGAAGGAAGGACAATAAAGAGCATTCCGCTTTGATATATAAATTTAATACCGTGTGTTTCTGTAGGAATTTTCTGCTTAACGCAGGTTTTTACAGCACGGTCAACATCCCACCATAGTTTTGTAATATTGGGATTGGATTGTCTCCAAGCCATTACAAGAGGTTGAAGTTCCTCTTCTTCAATTCCCATCTCCAAAGCACCCATTGATTTCAAAGCTCCAACAGATCCACCGTAACCTAGGGCTAATTCAGCAATTTTTCCCTTCTGACGAAGATGTCCATTGACACCGTTTTTCTCCACAGGTACGTTAAACATCTGAGATGCACTTGCACAGTAAATGTCACCGCCATTTTGGAATACATCTATTCTCCATTTTTCTCCCGCAATCCAGGCGATAACGCGGGCTTCAATCGCTGAAAAATCTGCAACTATAAACTTCATGCCCTCATTCGGTATAAAAGCAGTTCGGATAAGTTCCGACAGTACCTCCGGGATAGAATCATAAAGTAAGGTAAGAGCATCAAAGTTTCCGCTACGAACTAAAGCACGAGCCTGTTCCAAATCAGGCATATGGTTTTGAGGGAGATTTTGTAGTTGAATAAGCCTGCCCGAAAACCTACCAGTTCTGTTTGCTCCATAAAACTGAAACATTCCTCTTGCACGACCATCTTTGCATACTGCATTCTCCATTGCCGTGTATTTTTTTATCGATGATTTTGCAAGCTGCTGACGAAGTTCCAAAACGGTGCCTAGTGGTTCAGGTGCTGTCTTTAACATCTCAGCAACTGCTTTTTTACCAAGACTATCTGTTTCCAATCCGTTATCAGCAAGCCATTCTTTCATTTGTTGTACAGAGTTTGGATTCTCCAAATTAGTTATATCCTGCATTAAAGCCATTAGCTTTTCCCGCGACTGTTCATCCATCTTGACGGCTTGTTTTACAAAAGCCATGTCAATAGCGATACCACGATCATTGATTTTCTGGTCAAGATGATATTCTGACCATATATTCTCTGGAAGCGGGAATTTAGATAGTCTCTGCTGTATTGACATCTCGGCTTCCACATCACGGAGGTTATATGCTTTAAATCGCTCCCATTTATCAATATCGTGTTTTGGCAGATTACGAACTCGTCCTCCGTTTGATTTAGTAGGGGAGCAAGGTGTACAGAAATATTTAATGAGGTCTTTGCCTTCCGTCAATTTTTGTTTTTCCAATCCTAAGACTGCACCGACACCCTCAAGAGAAAGCGGAAGTCCCATATAAGCCGACCATACCATTGAACATTTCCAGGATGTAGGGTCAAGATAATCAGTAAGGTTAAGCCATTTTGATAGGCAAACACGCTCAAACATAGCATTAAAGGCCCATTTGGTAACGGAATTATCCATAAGAGCATTGATTATTTCATTAGGGATTTTCTCTCCGCAGGCAAGATCGACCACCTGAACTGCACCGCCATCAACCGAATAACCAAACAATAGAATTTCAAAATCATCACTCTCGGCATAACGGTAGACTCCACATTTTTGAAGATTGGCACTACTAAATGTTTCAATATCAATTGAAATAGAATTCATGTATTACACCCTTTCCAATGCAAACGAGGTGACAGAAGAACAACTTCCACCACCCCGTTTGTATTCATACTTTAGCTGTTATGCTAGGAAATCATCATCTTCAATTGTGGTGAAATCATCAGCCGCTGTGGTTCTGCTGCCTAAAGGCTCTCCATCTCTAATCTTCTGGATGTTACCAAGTCCGCAGGCCACACCCTTGTTCCCGTTAGAATTGAAAGCATAAAAATTAAGTGACACTCTTGCATAGCAACCACTGTATACCTCATTGCGATCCAGAATAGGCTTGACTGCTTTATCTACAATCTGAGGCGGAGTAGTGCTGTTGGCATTTACAAAATAATGTCCTTTATAAGCCTCATCATCTCGCTCTACATCACCATCTCGAAGCGGCAGCTTGATAGCAGCCTTATTTGGTTTTTTACCGCCAAACTTTGCAATGCCCTCTTCAATAGCTGCATCAACTGCTGCATTGATGGCATTAATGGTTTCCTTATCCGATTTAGGAATCAATACCGATACACTATACTTTTCTGCCCCACCATTGATGGATACCGGTTCCCAGCCATGAAAGTAGCTGAGACGTGTGTTTACACCAGTAATAACCTTCGTTCTGTTTTTATTATTCATATTCACATTCCTCCGTTATTTCGTTAAATTCGTTTTTTGCGTTTGATACGTTCATAGCCGGACGCTTATCCGATAGCGGGACCAGAGTCGGCTTTCCCGGTGGCTTGTATATAAGATCACCGAGTATCTTCTCAAATTTTGATTTGCCCATCAGCCTTTCCATTTCCGTAAGAGTGATGAGACTCTGACGAAAGATATCTTTATAACCGTTTGCTTTGGCTACTTCAGCCACAGCATCTTCATCCTTGTATTTGCGGACAGATCTGCCCTCAACAACCTTAAAACCATGCCACTCTTTACCATGATTAACAGCTGCATCAGTGGCATAAGCAATGATTTCATTTGCCCACTTCGTAAGATCGGACAGTTTAGATAGAACTTCCTCGATTTCAGAGTCCGTAAGTAGTGGGGGTAGCTTGAATTCCGATTGTGCCAATTTCAGTTTTTCCTCGGCCCTAGCACGGCATTTAACTGCCGCTCGACAGAAAGTACACCACTCACCCGGAAGATATTCACCTTCACCGTCATAAGCTTTTTTAGCCCTTGGTTTTAGTTCTTTTTCTGCCCAATCTTTCAGATCCTCTACCCGTATTGTCCATGTGCTGACATTCTCTCTGCGTGGCTGGAAAATGGTCATGGAAACTTCCTCGATGTCGTACAAACTATCGTAAATTTCTAAAGCACCCAGTGCGTACAACTTCATCTGTGGATTGTCCACCGCATCTACCAATACTCCCATGCCATACTTGAAATCGATAATGTGAAGTTTCTTATCGGCAATAATGATGCAGTCACCGGTTCCAAATCCCTGTGGAACATAGCAAGAAAAATCAAGACGCTGTTCGATTAGTATTAAAGGGTCTGTGCAGCTCTGCTTTGCCAGCTCCAACTGCTCCATTACAAATTCCACATAGGCATCACTGTGTTCTTCCATCTCATCGGAGTTATAAACTGAGACAGGACGCTTACTTCTCATATGAAGTGCTTTTTTAAGTTTATGTTCGCAGAGAGCATGGGCAGCGGTGCCTTCGGCGGCTGCACTGGATTCGTTATTTACAAACTCCAGTTCCAATCGTGCAGACGGAAGGCAATTCAGCCACCTATAGGCTCCTGATGCGGAAAGAACTGCATGATCACTCATTCCCAAGTACCTCCGCATCTTTTAACATATCTGCATAATGTTTTGGGTCCACTTCGCTTAATTTAGAGCCACCGTATTTTTGGATAATTTCTCTTACTTGGGCAGTAAGACCGGCTTGACTCTTTTCAGCGAGTTTTGCTCTGACTTCTTCCAGAGTGATTTCCTTTTTATTTGGTTCAGGCTCTTTTACAGTTGTAGTCGGTTCTTTTGTTTCGACAGGTTCATTGCCCGCCATTACATCAGCAACCGCTTGTATGCTGTCTGCCAAAGAGCGCATATCGGAAACCACATCAAGGAGTAGCTTGATCTTGCTCATGGCTTATTCCTCCTTCCTTAATCTCACTGATGGCGAGTTCCTGTACGGTGTCACCCGGAACAAGGATGGTTAGTTTCTGCTTATCACCAAGTAAGAAACGAAGGAAACGCTCCCTAATGGTGACGTTTCTACAGGAAACAATCCCACCAGACTGCGGTTTTTTTGAAACACTGATTTTCAAGTTGTGCTTCATGTATTCACCTCTTTCCGAGAGCGTTTATTTGCTGCCCTCTAACTATTAGCCGTGGCAAGAGGGGAAAGTTGAGGATTTTGGATAGATTTTTTTGAAATTCTTCTTAGCTGTATCTAAGCGGTGTGAAATGGCACTTACACTTACTCCCTCACGTTCTGCATACTCCGTTACCGAAACACCATCCAAGACTATAGCTATCAGTAGCTCCGCTTGTTTTTTCTTGAGAGCCTTGCGAATAATTTCACAGATATGCTCATACTCTTCTTTTTTCTCTCTAGCCATTTCATCTGAGTAGTCAGGGAAGTAGTCCATATGGTCGGTTTCATCAACCTCTTGGTCATCCTTGCGGAATGGTTTCTTTGGCATACCTCTGTGTCTGTCAAATTTATGCCAGTTATTGTATTCCGGCTTGTTGAAACGTTCGTCCATTATCTCCTGTGGAGAGCGCCGAGCCACAGTTTCTTTGTCCTCTGCAGAAGATAGCCTGTCCTCATAATCCGTCTCAATCATTAAGGTAAAGTCCTCGTCTGGTACCTCCAGATAGATAGATTTGTTTTCGTGCTGAATTCTAATTTTCATTTTGCATCCTTTCCGCCGGATTGCATTGGCGGCAAAGGATACAAAAATAGGCCTGTACCAGAAGTACACAGACCTTTTTATCCTGAAAATGAGCGCAATAAGGTAAGGTACTTCTATTGCACCGCAACAATCCTTACGGATTGGAGCGAAACAATATGTATCCTCTGCCCTTATTGCAAATCAGGCATTCGATATTTTTTTTTAGACGAGGGACGGTCTTAATCTAGCTACTTACGAAGGACCTTTCCTTCGTCTAATATTATTGTAAGTTAGAAATGGACAGCCTTGGCGGACACCTCATGCCCGGTAACTTCAGGCTTAAAATGATGCTTTTCTCCACATAAATACCTAAAAACAGCAATAAAAAAAGCCATACACAAACCCCTAAAAGGATTCATGTATGGCTCATGTGCCTAGCAGCTAAAAAAACGGACATCCTGTGTCCGCTTTTTCAAAAATATTTTGAAATTTTATAATGGATCTGCACCTTGCTTTAGTAAGAAAGCTCGTATTTCGTCCATCGTTTGGGGGTAAAGGTATGTTAGAGCAAAATCATACCAGATATGACTATTGTTATTATGAAAATTCAACCGAAAAGGAGAGTTGTTAATTATATGATAGCTGATTCTAGGTGGGAGATGTAATCCAAGGCAAATTAAAATGATTGAATTTAATGACCCTTGTTCTTCACCATTAACAATACGCCTTATAGTGCGTTCGTTAACCATCGTTCTCTCCGCTAATTCTTTAAATGTTACATCTTTCCACTCACGCACTATTTTTAGACTAGTATGATAGTTAGTTGGCAGTTCACCATATATACGATTCTCTTCCATAAGTTTTGCTGCCAGCATTTCTGCCTTTTTTTCTGGCGAAGCATGCTGATATCCTCTTCCATATACTATATCAAAGGCGATATCTGAAGTTTCATCCCTATTTAAGAAACATTCACTATGATATCGTTCCTTACATCCCGACTTTATTGATAAATCAAATATCAAGCAGCACTCATCCATATGGTTACGTGCATAGTCAGTTAGTACGGTTTCCCCAAATATATCCTGAGTTACATACTTGGGATGGTTTAAAACAAAATGTGCATCAACGTATTGGTAACTACCATCCCTTACAAGAGCACTTAATGTAGGGTTGGTAAGTCCCTGAATTGCCGCATCTTCCGCACCAATGGAAAATGTCTGGTTTTTTTCAAGTGCACCTTTCTTGAATCTATGGGGCTTGACATAACGACCATCTATATATGTAAAGGTTCCAATTGCCTCCTCATACCCAGCATCAATCATACGGATCTTAGCTGCGGTTCGGGAAACACAGAAAAAAGTAGCCAAAGCGTCAATAACTGGCTCCATTACATCTATAAGTTCAGACGTTCCTAGTTCTGAACTGAAGTGCTTAATAAATTTGAACGCTTTGGTTTTAAACATAGCAAGTGGCATTTGTATCTTTGGGGCGAGGGCATTCGCCTGCCATTCCATCCAGTCAGTTGCATCTCTGGTATTGTCTTTTATACCCCCAACTACCTGACACTTGATTCGTGTGGCACTACTATTATATAACCGCTCCAATTCAAATGCTTTTCTATGTTGGTCCCAATGAACACACTCATGCACAATAGTATTATTGACTGATCCCAGATTACGAAGGAAGTAAGCTTTAGGGTCCACGATTATTGTACGGCCACTCACACGGGTCTGTACCATTTCATCGCTATCTTCATCATAAAACTCTGCATCACAGTCGTGAAAGTATATCTGCCCAAAAACAGTGAAATCCTTTGTAATCTCTCTCATTTCTACTGTAAGACCCATTTTTTCTGCCAACACCTGTGGCTCAACTGCCATTGGGTTTTTTAATGCTTCAGGATAATGTCTTCTAAGGAAGTCTGTGGCAACAGATTCTAGTTGTTCCTTATGAATGATAGGGACAAGGGAGTCTGACATAGGTTTCGGCTGCTTATTTTTACTAGTATACTCAGTTATACTAGAGATTGAAAAATCATCCAAATTGCAATCTAAATCTCCTGAGCATTCCAGCATAAACCATTGCCGACAATTTTCTGATTCATCATAACGATGATTTGATTCACGGACTTCGAATTCAGCTTCAACAGCAACATCAAATTCTATTTTCATACCTGGTAAGTCATTAACAGATACAAACTTTACTTCTATATCTGATAATTCTATGCCACCAATATTTCGAACCCTGTATAGCCTTAAGTCTAAATCATCGTAGTTATCCGTGGTGTAACTTTGTATAGCAGCAAATATTTCATTATAGAATCTATCTGCCACATAGTCTTTAAATGAACGATTACCTGCCAAAGCACTCCCCCCTGACCCCATATAAAAATATATCCTAATAGATAAAACATCAGCCCATAGGTAAATTATAGCATATATTATGGACACCTCAATATTTATTTTGCGTTCGTAAATTTTAATTGTACCAATACTGATTTTGTGATACACTTTTATTTATAACGAATATTGAGGTGGAAATTATGTCCATAAGTTATAAAAAGCTTTGGAAACTTCTAATAGATAAAGACATGAAAAAAAAGGACTTAAGAGAAGCCGCTGGTATTAGTACTGCTTCGATGGCTAAACTCGGAAAAAATGAAAATGTTAATACTGAAATTTTAGTAAAAATATGTAAGGCTCTTAAATGTGATATTTCAGATATTATGGAGATAGTAGATGAAAATGATTAATTAGCATTATCTTATTAATAAGTAGAGGATGTTTTCACTCTGGATGGCTTCAAAAGGTGGTAAGTTTATATGTCAAAAGCTATAATTCTGGATTCTAATACTGAATCAATTAAATATCTATGTCAAAAAGACAAACGATTAGCCAAACTAATTTCTATGGTTGGCTCTATTACATATAAACCCTATGAGGATTCATATCGTTTTCTTGTTGAAACTATCTTAGGGCAAATGCTATCTAATAAAGCCGCTGATATTATAGCAAAGAGATTGCATCAACTTTGTCAAGGTGATATATCACCTGACGTCATAAATTCATTATCAGATGATGAATTAAAGTCAATTGGAACTTCAAAATTCAAAGTGCAATATATAAGGCACCTAACAAAGGCAATTGAAAATGGTAAAATTTTATTCTCTGATTTTCCTAATATGAAAGATAAGGAAATAATTGAAAAATTGACCTCAATTCATGGAATAGGAGTCTGGTCAGCAAAAATGTATCTTATTTTTGTTTTGAACCGACAAGATGTTTTACCGTTAGAAGATGTTGCTTTTCTACAAGGCTACCGTTGGATATATAAAACAAAAAACGTTACTCCAGATTCTATACTAAGAAAATGCGATAAGTGGAAACCATATTCTTCAATTGCTGCTCGCTATCTATATTGTGCTTTAGATATCGGTTTAACAAAAGAAGAATTTCATCTCTATAATTAATAATTTTTAATAACAAGGGGGTATACCGTATGGCAAGAGAAGAAAGAGAATGGCATCCTAAATTTATTGAATATATGGATTTCATTATTCAACATCCAAATTACAAAGGTTTACCAATAACTAAAAAATCTGATGGATCTTGGTCTTGGTTTGGTACAAAGAAAACACAAATTGGAAAAGCAAGGATAGCTTGGTGTGAAAATAAAGCTAAAGAATTAGGATTTCCAATTGAGCCAGGCGTTTATGCGAATGTTATGCGTGAGATTCATCCAACCAAATGGAAAGTATGTCAAACCTGTGGCCATTCAATGTCAATTTATTATCACTATCCAAGTGCTAATTTTCTTAAGGCTCTAAAAAAAGAGTTCGGTGTTGAATATACTGAAGTTGACCACATAGCCGACATTTGGGATGATTTGCTTAGCCGGGGGTTTTCAAACAATAAAATAGCTTCATTTCTTATAAAAAAGGGTGAATTAGATTTAAACGCTAAAACCTCAAGTAAAGATGAAGTTATTTATGAACTTGAATCAGTTTGTAGAAACAAAGGGAAAAAAATATTGAGCCCTGGAGCCATGTCAAACTTTCCAGATCGATTTGATGGATTCCATACCTATAACCGTTGCTGCAGAGCATCGCAAGATAAGGGACGTTCAAAAGAAAACCTAAAATCGTATACAAAAGATAGACGTGCATATGAATATTGGAGCGATGGAAATATTCATGCGGCCAACCAATTTATGGGGAGCCCATTCTTTAATAATATTTCAGCTGATCATATTGGTCCTATTTCATTAGGGTTTGTACATGATCCAAGATATTTACAACCCATGAGTGGCGGTGATAACTCCTCTAAAAGAGACCGCTTACAGTTGGATGATATTGAAAAAATTATTGAAACTGAAAAACGCACAAATGTTTATCCTATGTCATGGTACTCAAAATTAATCTGGGAATACATAAAGAAAAATTACTCTACTCATAAGAGTTTAATTTCTGGAGTTTACCGAGATGCTTTAAAGCAGAATATGTCTAATTTTATGTATATATTGTGGTATATTCTTGAGCACTGTAACCAAGATGGTGAGCATTTTTTAGAAGAAGCACTATTAAAGCCCAATTATGATTATTTTCAATACTCATATACATTTAATGAATTAGGAGAAATTGTGAGCATAAACCCACGTCACTTTACTGATAGAAATCAGTATGAAACCGAAAGATACAAACGTATAGCTTTTGAGTCAGTTTATGATTATAATGAAAAAGAAAATAGAAATATAAAAGCAAAACTCATAGATAATGAGCAAAGAATGTTAAACAAATTGTGCCAGGAAATTTCATCTGGGGTTCCTGTTGAGCAGTGCAAAAAACTTCTAATAGAATTAATGGAAGTAATTCAAAAAAGAATTATATCAACATTATAAAAAAGAACGGGAGCGTCTGAAAAGTCATTTTGAAACGCCCCCTTTGCGACGAGGATGGTGACATTTTGATGTGACCACCGCAGGAGCAAAGTTTTTAAGAGAATATTACTATAAGAAGTAAGGCTGTTCAGAAAGTGTTCGACTTTCTGGACAGCCCCGTTCTTTTTTATTTAGAAGCCAATTGATAACGTTAATTGACCGTACTTATCCTCCGAAATTAATGTATGCTTAGTATCGCGCTTTTTGGTTTTAGTGTGTATGCTAATATATTCTTGGTACGTCATTTTCCCTTTAAAAACCTTCAGGATATCAGATTCATGTTCCACTTTAACATAACAAGCTTTTTCATCACACTGGATGTTTTCTAAATCTTTGATAGTATCCCTGGCTGTAATTTGACATTCGGGCTCTTCTGTAATAGGAGTTGGAAATAAATCTGCCGGTTTTACGTCCATATCATCACGAGTACAGATAATAAAAACTCTCTTTCGTTTTTGAGGAACGGCATAGTCGCTTGACATTAAAGTTCGTCCTTCAGTAAAATATCCTATTTCTGAAAACATCTCTAATATCGCACGATATACCTTTCCACTCTGAAAACTAAGAATCCCTTCAACATTTTCAAATACAATTACTTTAGGCTTTACTCGACTTACTATTTCAATGAATTCCTTAAAAAGCTGATTTCTTGGGTCATCTGTTAATCTCAATCCCGCCATTGAAAAGCCTTGACAAGGTGGACCTCCACAAATAATATCAACATCTTCATTTATTGCAACATTAACAATATGCTCCTTTGTTTCATGTTGAGAAATATCACCACATAAAACTTTAATCTCAGGGTTATTAATTTTCAAAGTTATACATGCACTTTCTTCGATATCGTTACATAAAACTGATTGAATTCCAGCCTCTTTAAATCCTGCAGTTAATCCACCTGCCCCACAGAAGAGATCTATTGACTTTCTACAACCTGTTTTATCAACTATCTTCTTTGCAATTTGATAAGCTAGAATTGTTGGCACAGCATTTCCAACCTGTTTAAGCATTTGTGTCTTGTTTCCATAAAAATAATAATCATCCTTAAAACATTGGAATCGTGCAGCCTCCCTAACAGAAAGAACTCTATCATGAACAGGATGCACATAGGTTCCATTTCCAGGCCTATTAAAATAAGTCGTAATCGTGTAACTTGGCTTATCATAGTCAATTCGACCATATAATGTTGTTCGCCCACCTGTTTCTGTAATTCTCATTAATCTCTTAGATTTTTTTACCGTTTCAATTGGTATGTCCTTCCAGTTGCCTCCGGGTGGAACAGAGCGTATCATTTCCAAATCTAAGTCACTTAATTTGAAAGTAGTATGATTAAGTATTTCTCCTTTTTTAATTTTCATATATTTATCAGTAATTCCCAAAACTATATTACGTGTGTATTTATCTAATTCAACTCCAGATTGCAGTATAAAGGATTCTATTGAAGATTGCCCCTCAAGGATACTGACTGAATCTTCCAGTGTTATACTTGGTAGAACATGTTTTATTGCTGAATAATATTTTTTTATAATATCGTTAGTTTCTTTTAGATTAACTATATCATCTTTATCCTCATTATCCTCTTTTGCTTCTCTGATTCCATATGCTATATACGCATATTCCTCTATTTTTTCTAGCAACGATGAGTCTTTATTACTAAGATATTTTTTTACCAGGTTACTAATTTTATTTAAATAAGGAGATCCAATTGGAACGGGAAAACAATCAATCTCATAGTTATTAACATGATTATTGCTACTTGTTAACTTAAATAACCAATTAATAATTGAAGTGTTGAATAGTCCAAGTATAGCATATAAATCAATGTTATAATCATTATCCATTACAGATATAAAATTGCATGAGTTTCCTAAAACATAATTTTCTTCTACTAAAGCAAATGTTACCCTTCTCTCTTTCTTCATATTAACAACTTGCTGACAGACAATTCTCTTTTCTTTAATATATCGTGATTTCTTGCTGTTTTCTATAAAATCCTTCGATACAAACTCCCCACTACAAGTATCCAAAATCTCATAATAACCTATATTTCTTCCTCTTAAGAGCGGATAACCTGTATCAATATTTACAATAGAATCCTTATTTGCTGTTAAATCTAATTCTCCACGAAGATTAATAATAAAATCTAAATCTTTGACGACAGGAAACTTTCTTAGCTGTTTAAGAATGAAATATTCATGATTATTAATAGCAAATATAGCATTTCCTGTGTTTTCATTAAGAATGTCTTCGATGTTAATATCTGTAGTCTGATTAGGGTTATTGCTATAATCTTTTGTTACCTTAATAGATTCTGTCCTTTTACCTTTTTGAATTAATATTGCACTCAAAGCCTGCTGAGCATCAATGTATCCACTACCTTCGTTTATCATCTTTATTGATAAGATATTGCTATCTGCAAGCATATGTGTTCTTAATTTTGTACAAGTTTTGTCTGTAAGAATAGATGATGGAATAAGTAAACTTACAAATCCATTAGGGTTAGCGTACTTATCTATAATCTCTTCAACAAAAAGTTTATATAGGTTGAGTACACCATCGGTTGAATAGTTAAATATTCGTTTTACCATTTTTTTTATTTCAGCATATCTAGCTCTATCTATTTCATATTCTAAATCATTAGTATACTGTCCTTTTTCTGCCTTAAGATTTTTATATGGTGGATTTGTGACAACGATATCAAAACCTTCTTTAACTACTTCATCTGGAAAGACATCTGTTATTTTTATATATTCAGGCTGTTCTGCTGCCACATCAATCAATAAGGCTGATCCAATGTGAGAATTAAAGTATTCTTCAGATAAATCAATATCAAAATATAATTTTGCAAACTTAGAAAGCAACTTTTTATATTCTAACAAAGCCGTTTGGTTAATATCCGCAACATATATATTGTTAATCAGAGTTTCGATCTGCTCCTTGTGCAACTGCAATTTGCTTATTTCTTTTAGATATGAAAAGACAAAGTTTCCCGTTCCAACACAAGGTTCTAAAAACTTTAATTCTGTAATATCTTTATCGCTTTTTAGTATGTACGAAACCAACTCCTGCATCATAACATCTGTTAATTCCAGTGCAGTAAAATAGCTACCTGTTCTTTTTCTCTCCAAAGGATCCATTTGAGTTTCAAGGAATTGGCTTTTATTCCTAATCGTATCCCATAATGCTGCTTTTTTAATATCTATATTAATTTCTGTGTTTTCTTTCACACAAGCACCTCCATTCATAAAGTTATTTTAGCATACTTTTTGTTTCGAGACAAGTAAAATGAGACGGTGTGTGCGTTAAATTTTTTCTCTCTTTTTTATATTAATCCACATCTATCCTATCTCTTCAACCCCAATAAAAAATCTAACCTGTCAACTCAACCCTACACACATTTTTTCAGTTGACCTATTTCCTCATAAACAAAAAATAAGGATTTCCAAGGTTAAAAGGCACTGCCAGACATCAGGCAGAAAATCATCCAACCTTGAAAACCCTTTATTTATCAGTATTTTGAGCTCTCCTATTTCTCAACCCTTGACATCAATACCACGCACTCCACATGGGCAGTGTGGGGAAACTGGTCAAAGGGGAATACTTTTTCAGGGTAAAAGCCATGTTCGGATAAAATTTTTGCGTCCCTTGCCAATGTGGCGCTGTCGCAGGAGACGTAGACGATTTTTTGGGGGTTCATTTTTACGATTGTATCCAATAGTTTCCGGTCGCAGCCCTTTCTTGGGGGATCGACAACCACCACGTCGGCTTTTATGCCTTCTTCATAGAGTTTTGGCACCACGTTTTCCGCTTCGCCTGTGTAAAATTGGACATTTTCAATATTATTTAGCTTGGCGTTTGCCTTTGCGTCTTCGACTGCTTGGGGAACTATCTCAACCCCGATTACTTTTTTGGCGTGTTTTGCTAAAAAAAGGGATATGGTGCCTATTCCGCAGTATAGGTCAAAAACCGTCTCATCCCCTTTTAAATCGCAAAGTTCAAGGGCCTTTTCATATAATAGTTTTGTAATTTTAGGGTTTACCTGATAAAAAGCCCCGTTTGAAATTTGGAATTTTAAATCCCCGATTGAGTCATGGATATATTCCCGCCCGTAAAGGCATACGCTTTCATCGCCTAAGATTACGTTCCCCTTTTTAGTGTTTATGTTTTGCATAACAGAAACTAAACAATATGGTGAAAGGTCAGCCGAAGCGAGCATTTGCACAAGCTTATCAGAGTGCTTTATTTTTTTGCCGTTTACAACTATTGAAACCATCAGTTCCTTTGTGTTATCGCCAATTCTTGTAAAAACATGCCTGATAAGCCCCGTATGGTTTTCTTCGTTGTAAACGGGGATATTATATTTTTCAATCCACTCTTTTACTATTTTCATTACCTCAACGCTTACTTTGTTTTGAATAAAGCACTCCTCAATTGGCACCACCCTGTGGCTTCTTGGGGCATACATCCCAATTTGGGCTTTTCCGTCCGCCTCCCCCACGGGGAAAACCGCTTTGTTGCGGTAAAAATCGGGCTCATCCATTCCGGTGGTATCCTCAATTTTTATATCCAAAAACCCGCCAATCCTTGTGAAGGAGTCGTGGACAAACTGTTTTTTTAGCTCTTTTTGATAGTTATAATCAATATGCAAAAGGCTGCAGCCGCCGCATTTGCCAAAATGGGGGCATGGCGCGTTGGTCCTGTGTTTTGAAGGTGTGATTATCCCTAAAATCTTCCCGTAGGCGTAAGTTTTTTTGACGGACAAAATTTTAACCCTCACTTCGTCATCCACGACAGAATAGGGGACAAATACTGCAAACCCGTCAATTTTGGCAACCCCGAACCCTTCGTTTGTAAAACTTTGAATTTTTGTGATATATTCTTCATTTTTTTTAATCATAATTCCTCCGCAAATATTAGATAAAACCTTGGTAAGCATACCTATTATTTAATTTATATTATAGTTTTATTTGTTTTTTAAAGTCAACAAACAAATAGCCCTTTGAGAAACCTCAAAGGGCAAAATAAGCTATTATGTAGGTTTTATTTTATTTCTTCATTATAAACCCTGATCCATTCGTCAGCGATTATCCTGTGCCCTAAATCCGTAGGATGCACACCGTCATAGCAAAGTGCGCTGTACCCATGCTTTATGGACTCTTTCAATAGTAGGGCGTCCAAAGTTACAAGGGGAAGTTTATATTCATACGCCAAACATCTAACCGCGTATATCATTTTGTCCAAGTCTTCCCGCCACAAGTGCCTGTCAGGCGGCGCCGGGAGGACGAAAGGCTCCATGAGGATTATTTTTATGCCTTTTTCTTTTGCCTTTTCTATTAAATATTTGTAATCGTTTATATAGTTTTCCAAAACGAACTCGTCGTTTGAGTCATATTTTCTCCATATATCATTTATGCCTATTAGAATGGTTAAAACATCAACCCCGAGGTCTAAGCAGTCCTCGTTATATCTTGCCTTCAAATCACGGATCCTGTTTCCTGAAATTCCCCGGTTTAACACCACAACTTCGGAGTTTTTAAAATAATCCCCGATTAGTTTAACGTAGCCGCTTCCCAAACTAGAAGAGTCAATCCTGTCGCGGTCGCAATCTGTAATGCTGTCACCGTAAAACAAAATTTTCATAAAAATCCCCCTATAAAGACAAAAAATAAGGATGATTGCTCATCCCAAGAAAGCATTGCTAATATATTAGCAATAAAATTATTTGTAGAAATTATATACTATCAAAAGGGATAAGTCAATAGATTTTTTGTTAAAATTCACAATGGGGCAATTTTTTATGTACAAAATGTCCACTTGTGTTAACATTTTGTGAAAAATATAAAGATTTTTTCTAGATAAGTTATAATTAAATATGATTAGTAAAACTAAATAAAAGACTTCCAAGAAATTTCGCAAAATTTGTCGCAACTTGACAATAAAGTGTTTCGGTGCTATAGTTTACATATACAGACTGCAGACAAACTGCATTTTAGAACGCTTTGGGGTAGTTTTGGGCAAAGCGCCTTGTTTTCAAACAAAAGCCGAAAATCACGGGCTTTTGTTTGGGCGTGTTTGTCGGCACGATGGTAAATATAGTGTTTGGAGGATTAATTATGAAAAAAGCTCTGGCTCAAGTTTTGGTCTTTCTTTTGGTATTTTCCGTTCTTCCCGCAGCCTATGCGGATGAAGTTTTAACTTTTTCCCATGAGGGAGGATTGTACGAAAATTCTTTTTATTTAGAGCTTTCAACAAACATTCAAGGGGCTAGGATTTATTACACACTAGACGGTTCCGACCCGACGGTGTATTCCATTTCATATACTGCCCCCATTGAGATAAAAAAGATAGAACCGATGTCGGGTGATGTAAAATCAACCATTACAAACGGGGCAAATGTAGGGGCAAGGCCGTATTTCAGCGGCACGGTTGTCAGGGCTAAAGTCTTTGACCAAAACGGGAACGCCCTTACCAAAACCATTACCAATACATATTTTGTGGCGGATGATATTTTTAATATGTTTAAAATGCCAATATTAAATTTGACCTTTGAGCCTTCCGACTTTATCGGGCCAAAAGGGATGTATACAAACCCCTACACCGAATATACCCCCCAGTGTTTTATGGAGTATTACGAAGCTGACGGCACCCTTGGGTTTAAGCACAGCGCGGAAGTGAAAATTTCAGGGCATGCTTCTAAAGGGGCAAGGAAAAAATCCCTCCGCTTAAACTTTACAAAGGGAAAATATGAAAATGATAAAAAACTTTTAGGCTACGACCTGTTCCCTGAGGCGAAGAAAAATTATTATGATGACAGCAAAGTGGAAGAACACGCAAAAATCACCTTCAGGGTTTCCGACTGGGAAAACTCCACAATCAGGGAATCTTTAACCGAAAAAATCTCGGATGTGCTCCGGCCTGACACCATGTCCACAGTGTCAACGGCGGTTTTCATAAACGGGGAATTCTGGGGCGTTTATGAAATGAGGGAACAGTTTGACAACAACTTTGTGGCAACCCACTACGACGGCATATCCAAAAGCGATGTGGTTCAGCTTGACTTTGACTGGGATACCGCAAACAGCGGCTATCCGAGCGACCATCCTTTATACAGGGTTTCATATTCAGAAGGGCCCGACGGGGAAGAGGAAAAGTATTATAACGAATTTATGGAGCTTTACAACTTAATCACAGGCGGGACAATACATACGGCAGAGTCATACAACAGGCTAAAGCAGATGGTGGATATTGACAATTTGATTGACTATATCATAATCTACAACTTCTTTGACAATATTGACTGGCCGGGGAACAACATAAAAATGTGGAAAACCACAAATGAGTATGACGAGTCCGCGCCCTACGGGAAAGACGGGAGATGGCGCTTTATCATACATGACTTTGACATCGCGTATTCAAATATTTATCAAAACACCTTTGATTATTTTAGCACTTCCCCCTCTAATACTGACGCAAGAAGGCCCAGATGGGCGATTAATATGATAACCAGCCTCTTTAACAATGAAGAATTCAGAAACCAGTTTGCCGCAAGGTATTTTACATATTTGAATACCACATTCCAAAGCCAAAGAACCGTCCCGGTTTTGTATTCATTGGTATCACGCCTTGAGAATGGAATCGGAAAGGATTTTTACAGATGGAACCTTCACGGCGGGAGTGTTACAAACAGCGTGAACAATTGGAAGTCTGGCGTGGTAGGGTATCTTGAAAACTTTTTAACAATAAGGCCCGACCTTGTTAAAGACCACCTAAAGAACTGGTACAACAAGAGGTTTTCCCTAAACCTCACAGGACTTTCAAGCATAAAGTTTTACAATGAAGACCTAAAAGGGTATTTTTCAATTGACGGGGCGGAAATTACCCAAAACCGCTACGGGGATTTGGCAAAAGGGTTTACTTCCGACTATTTGTCAAGCCTTCCTGTAAATATTAAATATGTGCCTGGCAACGAAAAGATTTTTGACCACTTAGAAGTCCGTGACAAAACGAGGAATTTGGTTTTTGAGGTAAACAGCACCACATATTCCTTTGTTCCAAACGGGGAGTATGAAATTACCCCTGTGTTTAAAGAAGACCCATTGATTATTGAAACCCTTGAGCCTCAAATGGACGGGGAAGGAAGGGTTATAAGCGCAATTTCTGTTACAAACAACAGTGATGAGGACATGGAATTTGATATTTACTGCGCTGTATATGACGGGGAAAACAGGCTGATTGATGTTGTTTCTTACAAAAACAATGTATTAGAAGACGAAAAAACCCGCGAATTTAATTTTGAGCTGGACACCAAAGGATATGACGGCAAGGTTTATGTAAAAACATTTATGTGGGATAACCTGCTTGAGCCAGTAATAAATGTAATTGAATATGAGATGTAAAATTCCAGCGTGCCGCTTGGCACGCTGATTATTTTTCGCGGCCGTAAGTTACGCCCTTTATTTGACTTTGTTTAATTGGCTGTGATATAATGAAATGTAAAATTTTTATGGTTTTGTGAGGGATATTATGGCAGACCGCACTTTTGGGGAATACTGGGATATATTTTCAAAACTTGTAAGAGGAATTTTTAAGAGGCATAAAATTGACGAAGTGGGAAATTTGTTCCGTGTAGGAAAAGGTGTACAGATTTTAAAAAAGAACGGGAAAATTAAAATAGGGGACAAGGTCCAGCTTCATCACAACGTCAAGCTAAGCGTTTGGGGAACGGACAATTTCGCGGCTTTGGAGATTGGGAACAACACAAATATTGGGGACAGGACCGAAATCCATGCTGGTAAAAGCGTAAAAATTGGGAATAATTGTAATATATCATGGGATTGCTGCATAATGGACAGGGATTATCACAAGTTTAATTCCGAAGTTGAACGCTACGGCGAAGTTGTGATTGAAGACAATGTCTGGATTGGCTGCCGCTCAATGATATTAAAAGGCGTGAGAATTGGCGAAGGCGCCGTTGTGGCGGCAGAAAGCGTTGTAACTAAAGATGTGCCTCCTAAGACCGTTGTAGGGGGAAACCCGGCAAAGGTGTTAAAAGAGGGTATTTACTGGAAACCATGATTAGACTTTGGAGGAGCTAATGAAAAGTAATGCAAAATCCGTCAGCTTAGTTGCGGTATTTATGATACTGGCGCGTCTCCTTTCCTTTGTGAGCGTCCAGTTTTACATGGCAAAGTTTGGGGCAACGGACGTGTATATAAATATATACTCCTATGCCATTTCCATACCTAATGTGGTGTTTACCTGCTTTGGCACAGCCCTTTCCACTGTGTTTATCCCCATTTTTTCAGGAAAAATCGCCAACGGGGATGAAATTGGGGCAAAGAAATTTTCAAATAACATGATAAATATCACGATTTTAATATCAATAATCTTTGTGGCTTTCGGCTGCGCCATTTCACCCGTTTTGGCAAGGTTTACCGAATTTGCCCAAAGGCGGGAAACCTTGTCTTTTACCATAAAAGCCTTAATGATAATGATGCCTGCGATGATTTTTTACGGGCTTAACTATATTTTCCAAGGAATGCTTCAATCCGTTGAAAAATACAACATGCCCGCTCTAGTCAGCGTCCCAAGCAGCCTTATTGTGATTTTTTATGTGGTGTTTTTAGCCGATTACTACGGGGTGTTCGGGCTTTTAATCGCAACGCTAATAGGGCTTTCCACACAGGCGTTAATATTGATACCGCCGCTAATCCGCGCTGGGTTTAGGTATGAATTAGTCTTTGACATAAAAGACGCTGACATTATTTTGGCGGCAAAAAAGGCGCTGCCAGTGCTTTTGGGGGTTTCGGCCTATCAGCTAAATATGTTTTTTAACATAACCCTTATGGCAAATTTTGAAAACGCTGTAACCATGCTTTATGTGGTTCAAAATATAGTTTTATACATTGTTTTGGCCCTTATTTATTCAATTACGGCGGTAATTTACCCGAATTTGACGAAATTCGCGGCGGTTGGGGATTTTCAAAGCTATAAGGACACGCTAAATGAGGTTTTGCAAAGCGTGGTTGTTTTAATGCTTCCCATGACTTTTGGGTTTATCTCCATGCGGGTGCCGCTTTTGGATTTTTTAGTAAAGTACGGAAAAGTCACGGCAAATGACGTCTCCTTCGGGGCCTCCCTTTTGGCCCTTTACTCCATAGGGATTTTGGGAATTAGCTTTAAAGAGATATTGGACAGGGCCTTATATTCAGTAAAGGACACAAAAACCCCGGCGGTTACGGGGGTTATTGTCATGCTTGTAAATGTCTCCTTAAGTTTGGTTTTTATCACCTTTATGAGGGAACGGGGGATTGTCCTTGCTTATTCCGTTTCCGCGCTGGTGGGGGCATATGTGTTATTTAGAAGATTAAAAAGAAAAATCGGGCAGTTTACAAAAAATTTAAAGCTCACGTTTTTTAAATGCGCTACGGCGTCCGTTTTTATGTTTTTGGCGGTTACCCTTATAAACGAGCTTTTGGCTAATTTGCCCGATGTGTTTTTGTACAGGCTGGTAAAGCTCTTTATACCCGTGCTTGCGGGAGTGATAGTTTATTTTGTCCTATGCAAGGTTTTTCATGTCAGGGAAGTGGATTTAATCTATGAAAAGATAAAAGGCGCAATTTTTAGGAAGAAGTGATGATGTTGAAGTTATTGCGAAAACTTTGGTTTATATTTTCATATTTTGGCTACTACCTTTTTGCAAGGCACCTGCCCGAAAGCGATCTTCCTTACAGCTTTGGCTCAAAGTACATACGCCGTTTTTTCGCAAAAGGCTGTTTTAAGAAAATGGGCAAAAACGTAAACATCGAGCATGGGGCGTTTTTTGCCTCAGGCAGGGAAATTGAAATCGGGGACAATTCGGGCCTTGGCATAAACTGCAGGGTAACGGGGCCATTGGTAATTGGGAATGACGTTATGATGGGGCCGAATGTTATGATTTTTACCCAAAACCACAAAAACGACAGGACCGACATTCCCATGCGGCTTCAGACCGCCCCGAAACAGCCTGTGAAAATCGGGGACGACGTATGGATTGGCGCAAACGCCATAATCTTGCCGGGGGTTACCATTGGAAATGGCGCCATTATCGCGGCAGGCTCGGTTGTGACAAAGGATGTTCCCGACTATGCGGTGGTTGGCGGAAACCCGGCGAGGATAATAAAGTATAGGATAGAGGTAGCTAGGGATGAATATTCTATATCTAATTAACCATGCGGGCAAAGCGGGAACTGAAAAATATGTAAAGAATTTAATTGACGCGTACCACAACAAAAAGGCTGCGTGCTTTTTTTGCTATAATGAGGAAGGGGAACTGTCGCAAAGCCTAAAGGAAAAAGGTATACCCCTTTTTCAGGTTAAAATGACATCCCCGCTGGATTTGAAGGCGGCATATAAAATCGCAAGGATTTGCAAAAAACACCATATTGACTTTATCCACACCCAGTACCCGCGGGAGAATTTTATTGCGATACTGTCAAAGCTTTTTTGGCCAAAAACAAAAGTTATATACACCTGCCACCTGACTTTAAAAAACAACTTTATATGGCGCGTTTTAAACCGCATTTTTACCCCCTTTAACAAAAAAATTATCGCGGTTTGCAATAACGCCAAAGAACTTTTAATTGAAAACGGGGTAAAAGCTGATAAAATTACGGTGATATTTAACGGGATTAGGCCTTCAGAAAAAATAAAATCCAATGAATTTAAAAAGGAATTGAATATTAATGATGACACCGTGCTTATAAGCATTCTTGCAAGGTTTTATTTTTCCAAAGGCTTGGATTTTTTAATTGACTCAATAAAGCTTGTAAAAAATGAGTCAAAAATCCCCTTTGTTTTGGCAATCGCGGGGGACGGTGAGGACTTTGAAAAGATAAAATCAAGGGTTGAAAATGAAGGTTTGGAAGATTGCGTAAAACTTTTAGGATATATAAAGGATTCTGATAAGCTTTTGGCTTCAACGGATATATACTTAAACAGCTCAAAATGCTACGAGGCATTAAGCTTTGCGGTCCTTGAGGCCATGAGCCACAAAATCCCCGTGGTGTTAACCGATGTCGGGGGAAATCCCGATATAGTGCGGGGGGAAGAAGATGGGGGTTATTTGGTGCCTTACGGTGACGCGGATTTATACAAGGACAAAATCCTAAAGCTGATAAATGACCCAAAATTAAGGCAGCGTTTGGGGGAAAATGCTTACAACAACGTGAGGGCTAAATTTAACTTGGATAAAATTTTAGAAGACACTTTTAGAACATGCTATGAAGAATAACAAAGAGAGGGAGAAGGAAATGATTATTGACAAAAAGGGAAAAGTTTTTGGGAAAATTAACATCATTGATTTGTTGGTGCTGCTTTTAATCATCGGCATAGGTGTGTTTTTCGGGCTTAGGATGAACTCATCCGGTTCGCAAAGCGGCGGGAAACAGACAATTGTCATGAAGTACTACATTGAAGAAGTTAACGATTTTGTCATCAACAGGGTAAAAGTGGGCGACGCCCTTTTGGACGACGGAAGGAACGTGTCTTTAGGGAAAGTTACCGATGTTGAGATTATGCCTTCAGTAAGCTGGGGCATGACGGATGAAGGGGAATACAAAAAAAGCGAAAGGGAAGGTTTTTATTCCGCGATTATTACAGGAGAAGTGGAAGGAACCATATATGAAAACGGCGCGATTATAAATGCGTCAAAGTATGCCGTGGGCCACACCTTTGTTTTGAAAGCCGGCGACGCAAAGCTGTATTTGCGCGTTTATGACATTTCTGTAAAAGAATAATAAAAGGTGGGCTTTTATGTTTACAGAAAGTATTTTTATAAAGCTACTATTAAAGTTAAACGAAGTCTTTAAAGACAGCATGTTTTATAAAACCTTAATTAAAATTTTGGGTTTTTTCTATTACGCGATTATAAACAGCTTCCTCTTTACCCCTTTTAGGAAAAGGGAAAAGAAGGATTATACTGAAAGCTCAATATTCTATAGCGCGATAAATTCCGTACTTAACTTTTTTTATCTTCCCCTAAAGAGGTTTTATTATTTTGTAAGGCGGGTATCAGAAGGAAGCATTACCAAAAAGATATGCGACCTTGGCCAGACAAGCGTAATCTTAAAGCCTGAAATCCTCTGCGGGCTTTTGATAATGTTAATGTTTATTGTCCCCCATGAGAGATGGAACAATATTTACGCGCTGGGCGTTTTGTTTTTGGTATTTTTAGTCTTTTTGTTCCAATCTTTTAAGGACCAGGACTCAAGGGCGGATGTTAAAAGCATTCATCCTGCGTTTTTCATCTTTATGGTGTCTTCCATAGGAGGGGTTTTATTTTCCTTTGACGTAAAGGACAGCATAAGGATATATATTTTTTACCTGATTTCATTTTTGTTTGCCATAATTTTAAGCTACTTGTTATCAAGCATTGGAAGGATAAATAAATTTGTCGGGGTCATATATCTTGCGCTCATCATCACAAGCCTTTTTGCCATATACCAGGGGATTGTGGGAGTGGAAGTTGACGTGACCCTTACCGATATGGAAGTAAACGAGGGCATGCCGGGAAGGGTTTATTCCACTTTTGGAAACCCCAATAACTATGCTGAATTTATCATAATGTTTACCCCCTTTGCGGCGGCATATGCCCTAAACCAAAAAGGCGCAAAGCGGATTTTGACGCTTTTGGCGTTATTTCTTCCCGTTTACGCCCTGGTTTTAACCTATTCAAGGTCGGGGTGGCTTGCCTTTATCTTCGCGGCGGGGCTGTTTATACTGATGTATGACTATAAACTTTCCATATACCTTGTGCTTTTTGGCCTTGCGTGTTTGCCATTTTTGCCCGACACGGTATTGGCGAGGTTTAAAACCATCGGTGACATGCGGGACTCATCCAACGCGTACAGGCCTTATATCTGGGAAGGGGTCATAAACATGCTAAAGAGCTTTCCCATAACGGGAACAGGAATAGGGCCGGGGAGTTTCCAGTCCATTTACCCGTCATTCGCAAATCCTTTGGCGCTGACCGCGCCCCATTCCCATATGCTGTTTTTGCAAGTCTGGGTTGAATGCGGGATTGTGGGGCTTATATCCTTTTTAGCCTTGATAATAAATACGGTAAAAAAAGCATACAGGTATATTTTTGTGGTGAAAAACCAGGAGATAAAAAATATGGTGGCGGCCTCAATCTCGGCAATTGGCGGGATAATGCTTATGAGCGTCGCGGAATACCCGTGGTTTTACCCAAGGGTTATGTTTGCGTTTTTCATTATGCTTGGCATGATTTTTGCGGTGTTAAAACTTGCAAAAAACGAGGCTGCCATTAGGGAGTGATTTCATATTAAGGTTTTGCATGTTATTTCAGGCGGGGACTCAGGCGGGGCAAAAACCCATGTTTTTGCCCTTTTGGATGAATTGAAAAAATATATCGGGGTAAAAGTGGTCTGCTTTGTAGACGGCGTGTTTTACCGCGAGATAAAAGAAAAGGACATTGATTTGGTTTTCTTAAAACAAAAAAACAGGCTGGACTTGTCGGTGGTGGGGGGAATTAAAAAAATCATTGAGGAAGAAGGCTTTGACATTCTCCACGTCCATGGGGCAAGGGCCAATTTTGTCGCTTCGTTTTTAAAAGGGCGGATAAATATCCCCATAATTACCACCATGCACTCGGACTATCGCTTGGATTTTGACACCCCTTATAAAAAATTGGTTTTTACCAACCTGAACCGCATAGCTTTCAGGCTGATGGACTACTATGTGGCAGTTTCTAACGACTTTAAAAACAGGCTTATCCACAGGGGGTTTAGGCCCAATACCATATACACAATTTATAACGGCATTGATTTTGAGCAGGAGCCGCAGTTCCAATCCAAAGAGGAGTTTGCAAAGAGGTTTAATATACCCCAGGACGGCAAAACCAACATTGGCATTATCGGAAGGTTTGACAAGGTAAAATCCCATGATGTGTTTATAAAAGCGGCGCTTTTGGTTTTGAAAGAAAATAAAAACGCAAGGTTCCTCTTTGCCGGGGAAGGGCCGCTTGAGAACACTTTGAAGGCTATGACAAAGGGGTATGAGGAACATTTCGTGTTCTGCGGGTTTGTAAAGGACATTTATTCCTTTATTAATTTTATAGATATAAATGTGTTAACCAGCAAAAGCGAAAGCTTCCCCTATGTGCTCTTAGAAGGGGCGAAAATGAAAAAAGCGACTGTATCCAGCAACGTTGGGGGCATAAGCGATTTAGTTATTGACAAAGTAACGGGAAGGCTTTTTGAAAGGGGTAATTACCATAAACTTTCCCAAATTTTATTGGAGCTTATAAATAATAAGGAAGAGCGGGAAAGGTACGGGGAAAATATATATAAACACGCGAAGGAAAATTTTTCATCGGTGGCGCTGGCAAGGACCCAGCTTGCCATTTATGAAAGCGTGCTTAGGGATTATTACGACAAGAAAAAATATGATTTTGTGCTATCGGGCTACTACGGGTTTAAAAACAGCGGCGATGACGCGATTTTAGAGTCCATCATAAACAGCATAAGGAAGGAATACAAGGACGCCCGCTTTATGGTATTGTCCCGTGACAAAAGAGAAACCAAAGCCCTTTTCGGGGTGGACTCGGTGAATCGTTTTAACCCCATATCCATCCACCGCGCCTTCAAACGGGGGAAGGTGCTTTTGTCAGGGGGCGGGAGTTTAATACAGGACCAGACCAGCACCCAGTCTTTGATTTATTACATAAGCTTAATCAATTACGCTAAAAAGCTGGGTTTAAAAACCATGGTATATGCCAACGGGATTGGCCCCATAATCAGGGAAAGGAATTTAAAGCCCTCAAGGGAAGCCTTGGAAAATGTGGACTGCATTACATTAAGGGACCCTGTGAGCGCACTGGAGCTTGAAAGGATAGGGGTTAAAAGCCCAAAACCTATCATCACCGCCGACCCCGTGCTTTTATTGGAGCCCCTTTCCAAAATTGATGAGGAAAAGCTGTTTGAGCGGCTTTCCCTTGACAGCGGCAGGGAGTATCTCATGATTGCGACCCGGCGCTTTGGAAAGTTCAATATTGATAAGGAAATCGCAAAAGTCGCGGATTACTACAACAAAAAAGGGCTGCCGGTAATTTTTGTGCCCATGCAGATACCTAAGGATTTGAAAATGGCAAGGGCAGTGGCAAAAAACATGGAAACGGAATTAAAAATCATTGACCAGAGGCTTTCAGCCCGTGAGATTATAACCCTTACAAAAAAGTGCAAATTAGTCCTTGCCATGAGGCTGCACTCTTTAATTTACAGCGCAAGCGCGGGGGTTCCCATGGTTGCCATAGACTATGACCCAAAAATTAAATCCTTTATGGAATATTTGGGGATTACCCATACCATTCCCCTAAATGAGGTGGACAGCGGGAAAATCATTGGCACAATAGATTTGGTATTGGATGATGTAAAAAAACAAAAAGAGTTTATAGAGAAAAGAAAAGAAGAACTCGCAAGCCTTGCCTATGAAAACGCAAAGATTGCGGTAGGGCTTTTAGAAAATGATTAATTTTTATAAATTTAAAATATAAAAAACGTTATTTTCTTGCGCGGAAAATTTAAGAAATACAAAGAGGTTTTTGAATATGTTTTAGGCAAAAAAACAAAAAAGCCTAAAAAATTAGAAAAGTTCAAGGAAAATCCTTGAACTTTTTTGTTTTATAATTACGCTAGCCGTCTAAAATTGTAAAGCCTGTGTCGGTGATTGTGTTTTTAATCTGGGTAGCGTTTGTGCTTTCGTCAAAGCCCACTTCAACGCTTCCCCGCTCTAAATCCACGTTTACCATTTTAACACCTTGTATTTTATTAAGCGCGTTTTTAAGATGGGTTTTGGAATGGTTGTTTATTAGCCCGTCAATGCGGTAGTGAACCCTGTGCATATTATCCTCCTTTGAAAATTTTTAAATATTATAAGTTAAATGAATAAAAAATATTCATTTACTTCATATTAAAAGCGGATAATAAAATTAATTAGGAGGATTTTTATGGCCAAACCAGATGACAGAAGGGATAACCGCAGAAGGATTGAAAGAAATATCATTAACACAATCCACAACATGGAGCTTGCGGATGAGATGATCCACAAAACCGATGACCCGAAAATGAGAAAGGCATTAAAAGAAAAGAATGAAAGACGGGAAAAAGCACTAGAAGCAATGAGACGGGAAATCAAAGAAGAAGCTAAATACGCTGACGATAAATAAAGGAGCAAAAAATGGGAAGCCAGACTAATAAGCGAGGTAACAAGAGAAAACTTGAAGACGGGAATTTTAGGAGCAAAAAGATAAAACACACCCCCGAAGCAGAAAGTTCCAGGGCAGTTTTTGGCAAAAAGGAAAACAACCAAAGAGAAGACAGTTTTTGATATAAAAGCGCCGTACGCCGGCGCTTTTTTTAGTGGCTAAATTAAGGCGTTTTAAAGTTTTTGTATTGGTTTATGAAAATCTTTTTAAATTTTTTAAACATAATACTGGCTTTTGTAAACAGCTTTTTTACACGGGAATTGGTAATGGCTGGATAAAAAATCTTGTTTAAGCCCGGTTATTTGTTTTTTTGCCCGTTGCCACATTTTTGCAACATTTTTTTGTATTATGAATTGCCGGGATTAAAAATTAAATTAGGCAGCATTTTACAGCAGTTATTAATCTTTCAGGGCAATACCATTATATAGGAATATAACAGATATTACAAAAAATATAAGGGCCATCCATATTGATTTACACCCAAATTAGCTGTATAATAAATTAAATTAAAGTTATAGTAAAGCTGGGTGTGGTATGAATAGAACAAAATCAAATATGTTTTTAAGCGCATTGATAATGCTTGCTGATATAGGCATAATCGCGTTTTCGTTTTATTTTTTATGGCGGTTTCTGCCTAAAATTGACTATAATGATTATTTTTTCTACGCTATAACTTTTTTGATTGTAGGAAACTGCATGGACTTTTTTGTCATAACCAGAAGAAAAAAGTATGACGTGTTTTTATCCTGCCTTTTAATTAACGGGGTATCCGCAATTGTAACCATATTCGCAAGCGCAGTGATTAATTATAAAAACCCGTACATTTATTCGTTTTTGTACATTTTTATATTTTTCCCGCTGACCCTCTTTTTCCACATGGTGCTGCAAAAGATTTTATCAAAGATTGTGGACAAAACAGAACTTTTGGTAATAGAGTCAACGGATACGGACATTACTTTCGCGAAAAAAATAAAATATTCCTGCGTTGCGCTTTTTAAGTCATGGTACACCCATGTGGATACTTCCGACGATAAAAAGTTTGAAGAATTCTTAAACGGGGAATTTAAAAGGTACAACAGCATTTTCATCACAAAATCCATTCCTGAGGACAAGAAAAAAAGGCTGATTGTGGAGTCCATAAACGCCAAAAAGGATGTTTATATACTACCGCAGCTTTATGATATTAACATTACAAAGTATGAGCTTGTCCAGTTTGACGACACCCCGGCTTTTAAAATCAAGCCTTTTGGGATATCCAAGGGAATGCGTTTTTTAAAAAGGTGCATGGACGTTTTTGTTTCAAGCATAATGCTTTTGGTTTTGTCACCTTTGATGATTATAGTGGCAGTTTTAATAAAACTCGACTCCCGCGGGCCTGTATTTTACACCCAAAAGCGGGTTACGGAAAATGAAAGGGAATTTAATATCTACAAGTTCAGGACCATGATTGATAACGCGGAAAAGGAAAGCGGCCCGATTTTTGCAACGGAAAACGACTCCAGGATAACAAGGGTGGGAAAGATATTGCGCCGCACAAGGATTGACGAACTTCCCCAGCTTATAAACATCCTAAAGGGGGATATGTCCCTTGTGGGCCCGAGGCCTGAAAGGCCAGAGTTTGTGCGGGAGTTTAAAAAGACAATTGAAAATTATGATAAGCGCCACGCGGTAAAGGCGGGGCTTACGGGCTTTGCCCAGGTGTATTCAAGGTATGACACTTCCGCGGAAGACAAGCTTTTGTACGACTTAATATATATAAGGGAATACTCCTTTTGGCTTGACATAAAAATTATCTTAATGACCCTTCGCACCGTATTCACAAAAGAGGCAAGCCAGGGATTTAAATCATAAAACGGGGGTTTGTTATGTCTAAAATAGAAGTGCTGGTTGCGGCGATGAATCAAAATGAAGATTGCGCCCTTTATGAAAAGATGAATATAAGGACCGACGCGGTGATTGCCAATCAGTGCGGAAAGTTTTCCTATTTTGAGAAAAAAACCGCTCACGGCAGCATGAAGATTGTTTCAACCGGCCACAAGGGCGTCGGGAAAAACCGGAATTTGGCCCTTTTGTATTCATCCGGGGACATACTTTTGTTTTCCGATGAAGACGTTACCTATTTTGATGATTATGAAAAAACCATAAATGACGCCTTTTTAAAACTTAAAGACGCCGACGGCATAGTTTTTGACTGCGAATATGTAAATGAAGGCATTAGAAAAAAAGTTGGCATAAAAAAAGTTAAAAGGCTTAGGATTTACAACTGTTTAAGGTACGGGACCTACCGCTTTGCGGTAAAAAGGGAGGCTCTGCAAAAAGCCAATGTTTCCTTTTCCCATCATTTCGGAGGAGGCGCCAAGTACCAAAGCGGTGAAGATTCCATCTTTATTTCGGATTTAATAAAAAAGGGGCTAAAGATTTACCAGTACCCAAAAAAGATATTAAAACTTGACAGAAGCACATCTTCATGGTTTAGGGGCTACACCGACAAATACTTTTTTGACAAAGGGGCGCTTCTTTGCGCGATTTTTCCAAAGACCTGCTATTTATTTGCTTTTGTTTTTGCTTATAAGTTTAAGAATTTATCAAAAGAACACGGATATTTTAAGGTTTTAAAGCTTTTAATTTCAGGTATGCACGACTTTAAAAAATAAGGGTGATTTTTATGAATGACATATTGGTTTCAGTGATTATACCAACCTATCAAAGGCCACAGTATCTAAACAGGGCAATTTTGTCGGTGGCAAACCAAAGCTATAAAAATATTGAAATTGTTGTGGTTGACGATAACGGCAAAGGGACGGGCTGCCAGATTGAAACCCAAAATGTTATAAAAAGCCTTCCCTTTGAGATAAATTACATTGTAAACGAAGATACCATAGGCGGGGCCCGTTCAAGGAACAAGGGGGCGGAAGCGTCAAGCGGGGAATACCTTTGTTTTTTGGACGATGATGACATTTACTTAGAGAATAAAATAAAAGACCAGCTAGAGTTTATGGTGGGAAATGATTTGGATGTTTCTTTTACGGATATAAAAATGCGCAATGAGGAAGAAAAAACCGTAGATAAAAGGATACACAAGCGGTACATAAAAAGCACGGACAATCAGTCTTTGTTAAAATACCACCTAAAATACCACCTTACCCCCACCGACTCTTATATGTTTAAGCGGGAAGCCTTTTTTAGGTGCGGGGGCTTTAAGCACAGGGTGGTGTCACAGGATTTTATGTTAATGCTTGAGTGCATTGAAAAAGGGTTAAAGATCGGATACAAAGAAGGGGTTTACGCAATACAGTATATCCACAGCCAAAAGAGGATTTCCCAAGGGAAAAACCGCATTTTGGGGGACAGAATGCTTTATGAGATAAAACAAAAGTATTTTAACTTGTTGGATAAACGGGATATAAGGTTTATAAAATTCAGGTACCATGCGGCGTTATTCTTTTATTACATCAGGGAAAGGGATTTCATAAAGGGGGCAAAGGAATTGGTTTTGGCGTTTTTTAAATCCCCTTGCGACTTTTTTGTGGAAGGATTTTATTTGTTGTCTGGAAGGGATTGATGAAATTGGATTTTGACATTCTTGTGCTGGGGCACTTAATTCCCCAAAACATGGAAAAGGAAGTTTTCGATAAAACAAAGGGATATATAAATTTTTCATCAAGTTCCCACCTTCGTTTAATGCTTGACTGCATTAAGGAAGGGTTTTTAGGAGAAATCAGGCTGTTTAATTTGCTTCCCGTGCCGTCATTCCCTAAAAGGTATAAGGATTTATGGATACCTTCCTTTGACTTTGAAATTGATGGCTGTATTAAGGCAAAAAACGTGGGGTATTTCAATCTGACGGTGTTAAAAAAGCTGTCAAAGAGGGCGCGGGTTTTAAAAAACGCAATAAAATGGGCAAAGGAAAATACGGGCAGAAAAAAGATATTATTTGCCTATGGCGTTTATTCTGAGTATTTGGATACTTTTAAAGCCATAAAAAAGATTGATAAAAACATACATATCAATTTGATTGTCCCGGACATTCCCCTATATACGGACATTGACAAAAAGGAAAGTTTAATATACAAACTTAGGGCAAAATACCGCATGAACAAAATGGAAAAAAATTCTTCCTATGTGGATAGTTTCGTTTTTTTAACCCAAAACATGAAGGATTTTTTCAAGACGCAAAAGCCCTATGAAGTAATTGAAGGGGTCTTTTCGCAAAACCCCTATGTGGGGGAATATAAGCCCGGCAGTATTAAAACAATTACCTACACAGGCACTTTTACGGTAAAATACGGGGTTTTGGACTTGGTTAAGGCATTTTCCTATATAAAAGATGAAAACTACCGCTTGGTTTTAGCAGGAAGCGGCGAAGGGGAAGAAGAAATAAAACAGGCGGCTAAGGAAGATGAAAGGATTATTTACCTTGGGGCGCTTACAAAGGATGAGGTGTTAAGGCTTCAGGCCAACTCCACTATTTTAGTAAACCCCAGAAAAGATGAGCACGATTTTACCAAGTATTCCTTCCCTTCAAAAATAATGGAGTATTTATCAAGCGGACGGCCTGTAATCTGCCACAAACTCCCGGGAATTCCTGATGAATACGATGATTATTTATACTATTTTAAATCAAAGGACCCGCAGGGTATGGCCGTTGATTTAATGGAGTTATGCGCTTTTAATGAAAACGCCTTAAAAATATTCGGTCTTGCGGGAAGGGACTTTGTTTTTGCCAACAAGAACACAAAGGTGCAGGGGGAAAAGCTCAAAAGCATGGTTTTAGACTATGGGAGAATTAAAGTATGAAGAAAAAAATCCTGATAGCAAGCTGCCCTCTAAACCCTGGGGGCACCACAAGCGCGCTTTTGAATTTACTAAAGAAAATTGACTATGAAAAGCTGGATGTCACGCTGGCTTTGGAGAAATATGAGGGGGATTTTTTAGACGAAATCCCTAAAGAGGTAAAGGTTTTTGCCTCAAAGAAAGATAAGACAATTTGGGATAAGCTGTGGAATAAAACCATATATTTGTTAAAAGGGGTTTATTTTTTACTTCTGTATTATAAATTTTTTAAAAAGGACAAGGGCAGTTTATACAGGTATCAGATTATGTCGGGGATTGGCGGCGCGGCTGTGTCCAAAAAGGCCAAAGGATATTTTGACATGGCGCTGGGGTTTATGGAAGGCTGGCCCAATAATTATGTGATAAAAAAGGTAAACGCCCAAAAAAAGCACATTTTAATTCACCCTGATTACAAATCCTGCGGCCTTGATAAGGATTTGGACCGCTATCTTTTTGAAAAGGCGGATTACATATTATTTGTTGCCCCCGCCTTGAAAGAAAGTTTTGATAATATGCTTCCCCAGTATAAACAAAAGACCGGGGTTTTAAAAAATATAGTCGACAGGGACGAAATAGCAAAAAAAGCGGATGAAAAGGCGGATTTTGAATTTGACAAAAACTATTTTAACATTGTAACCTTATCGCGCCTGCGGATTTTTGACAAGGGGATAGACATTGCGATAGAGGCGGCGGAAAAGCTAAAGGAAAGCGGCGTCAAATTCCGCTGGTATGTGCTGGGGTGGGGGGAAGATTACAAGGCGCTTCAAAAGATGGTTTATGAGAAGGGCCTGTCAGGTATGTTTTTTTTATGCGGCGCCAAAAAAAACCCTTACCCGTATTTAAAAAACGCTGATTTGTTTGTTTTGACAAGCCGCTACGAAGGGCTGCCCGTTTCGGTTACCGAGGCTCAAATGCTTGGCGTTGTAGTGTTGGTTACAAATTACCTTACCGCCCGTGAGCAGGTAAAAGACAATTACGACGGGCTTGTGGCGGATTGTACGGCAGAATCCATATATAATGGAATATATAAACTGTATACAGATAAAGAATTTTATTGTAAACTTAAAAGAAGTATATGTGAAAGGGACTTTTCTTTTGATGTGGAAAGTTTTTACAGTCTGGTTTAAAACAAAACGCAAAACCCAGGTTTTAAGATACAAACACTAACAAATATTGGAAATGGGGGAATGGAAAAATGACTGAACTATTAAGGGTGTTTTTATCAAAAAAATACCGGATTACAATAACTTCGCTGATTTTGGCGCTGTTATACATAGGCTACGCGGTTTTTAACGCGCATTTCACTCAGTCCGCGGTGATTTCGTTTATTTACCCGAATTCGGAAAAAGGACTATACCCCGATGGTTCCCGTTTCAATATTTATGACATTTTGTCCGACAGGGTATTATTGAATACCGCAAAGCTGTATGGTGAAAAGACAGGGCAGGAAATTGACACTGAGGCCATAAGAAATCATATTCTTGTGGACGATTATCTGGCGGATTCTGTTCAGGACCGCGTTACAAGCGCAAGAAACCAAGGGCAGGATTATGTTTATTTTACGAATGAATACGTTATTAAAATTCTCCCAAACAGGGTGTTTGAAATTTCAAATTATGAAAAGCTCTTTGGCCTGATACCCAATGTGGACAATGAAATCTTATTGGACTCGCTGTTTGCAAGCTATAAGGAATTTTTCATGAATGAGCACACCGAAATGAACATAATTCCCAAAATTACAGGCACCATTGACGTGGATTCCTATGACTATATTGAAATTGCGGATATTTACGACAAAATGGTGAGCATGTGCATTGAGTATTTGAGGGCGAAAAACAAGGAAAGCGAGACATTCAGGTCCCCAAGCACGGGGCTATCCTTTAACGACTTAATCTCAAGCCTTCAGTCTTTCAGGGACGTAAAAATCTCAAATTTAAAAAGCTATGTTTCATCAAGCCGGATTTCAAAAAGCCCGCAGGATTTGATAAATAAACTGCAGACCCAGATAGAAAGGGACCATTTAAAATACGTCAAAAAGCTGGAAGAAGCAAATATCGCAAACCAGGCAATGCGGGATTACGACCACACCTTTGAGGAAAATATCGTAATCGCGGGCATTGATAAAAATATAGGGCTGTATCAGGCCCGCCCCAAAACCGCCTATGACACGGTGACTAAAAGGGTGCTGGAAGCGGGGGTTTTGGCTGGAAGCTATTTAAAGGATATTGAAAACAACCAATGGAAGATTTCCGAGTACCAAAACGGCCCAGACCCGGCAGAGAGGGAAAGGCTGTTTAACCAGGCAGACAGCCTTGTTAAGGCGATTAAAGAAGAGAGCCAAAAGCTTTTTGAAAGCGCGAATATCACAGTTGATGACTATTTAAGGACCAAATCCAACGATTATGTGCGCTTGACCGTGTCTGAGAAAAACTATGTGTCATTGAGGCTTTTTGTTAATGCGGGAATTATTTTTGTAGCAAGCATGTTTTTAATTGACCTTTACTATTTCTTAACCAGCAGAAGAAAAGTTGAAAACACTAAAAAAATAAATGGCAAAAAGGCTGTAGGGATTTAGAAAGGGGGCGGATAATATGTCAATTACCATTATTGAGTTTTTGGAGTATTTAAAAAAGCATATAAAAATGATTTTAATAGTTGTTGTTATCTGCTCCATATTAAGCCAGTATTTTCTCTACAAAGGCCAGACTTATACCGCTTCCGTGGTTATAAAATACACCTTTGAGGAGGCAAAGGAAGGGAAAAACCCCAAAGGGGAAAAGCTTGACGCTTATGAAATCATTTCCCCCATCGTAATTGAGGGGGCGATTTCAAGCTTGAATTTAAACACAAGCGTTGAAAAAATCAGAAATTCCATAACCATTTCCCCCTTTATTGACGAGGTCACAAGGGAAAAGCAAAAGGCCTTGACTGAAAAAGGGGAGGATTTTGTATATAATCCTACGGAATTTACGATTAAATTCGTATACCCCGGCTCATGGGGCAGCGAATACGGCAAAATCTTTTTAAACAAGCTTTTGGAAAGTTACGATGATTATTTTATGCAGACATACACAGGGCAGAGGAAAATTCAAAACATATTTTCCAATCTGGACTATTCAAATTATGACTACATGGAAATTTGTGAGCTTTTTGACGGGCAGCTTTCGGAAATCGTAAACACGCTAAACAGCTTAAAAAACCAGGAGCCAAACTTCCGCTCGCCAAAAACAGGCCTTAGGTTTTCTGATTTGGCGTTTTACTTTTCAAACCTTTGGAGCACGGATTATTCAAAGCTGTATGCAAATGTCAGGGTTGGGAAATTATCTAAAAACAAGGAAATGCTTATTAAAAAGTACCAGTATAAGATTGAAAACCTAAGCCTGACAAGCCAGAAAAAACAAGAGGAAGCCACTACTTCAAACAAGATTTTATATGAGTTTTACAATGAGTACAAAGAGGGGAAAAAAGAAAGCGCAAGCCAGCCCATCAAAGAAAGCGCCGATAAGATTATCAGTAGCTCTGAAATGCCTGACAACATTTTGACCACATACGATGAAATTATGCTAAAATATGTGGACAGCGCGGTGGAGGCCGCAAATTACAGGAATGACGTGGAATATTACAGGCAAATTGTCCAGTCTTACCTAAACGACACAATGACGCCGGAGGAAAAGCAGCTCTACATTGAAAAAGCGGAAAGCTATATCAAAAAAATTGACGCTGACATGAGAAGTTATATTGAAATAGCAAACCAGACACTAAACGATTACAATATGCAAAAGGGCGCCCAGTTTTTAACCTTCGTGTCCCCGGTGGAATCATGGGCAAGCTTGTCGAAAAAAAGCGTGCTTGCCTTTGCGATTGCGGCAGGATTAGCCCTTGGCGTATTTTTGGCGGTGCTAATTGAAATATTCAAAAAGCTAAAAGAAGAGGCGGATAAGAAAAACAGGATTGAAAGGATTAGCCTTATCGGGCAGGGGGTTATCCCCGTAGACACCAAAAAACTTCTCCCCATTGAAAGAAAACTTTTTGAAGAAGCGGTATCGGGTTTTTCCAATCTTGAGCTAAACTTCCAGCCCATTGTTGACAAGGATTATAAGATTGTCGGGGCTGAAGTGCTTACCCGCTGGAATGACCCGGAACTTGGCGTTATAATGCCTGATGAGTTTTTGCCGATAGCGGAAAAATATGATATTATGGCAGCCCTAGGGGAGTGGATTTTAAGAAGGGCCTGCCTTCAAATCAGGAAATGGAACAGTGAAGAAAACCCCAATTTCTGGGCAAGCGTGAACTTCAGTATTTGCCAAATTTCAGGGCCCATGTTTATGGATGGCATTTTTAAAGCGGTCACTGAAACTAAGGTGAACCCGAACAATGTGGTAATTGAAGTGTCGCGCTGCGGCGATTTGGATGACATGGACGAAATCTCTAAAAAACTTGAGGCGATAAAAACTTTGGGCGTAAAGGTAAGCCTTGATAACTTTGGCGATGAAAGCGCAACTGTGGACACCTTAAGCAAGCTGCCCATAGATATTTTTAAAATTTCAAAAGATATTATCTCAACATTGGACAGAAACATAAACTCTATGAAATTTGTCCAAAACATGGTAACAAACGCACAGCTTCTCGGGTTTAAGGTCTGCGCGGAAGGCGTTGAACAAAGTTTTCAGGCTGACAAATTAGTGGATATGGGCATTGATTACTTGCAGGGCTATTACTATTCAAGGCCGTTAAGCGCCGCAGGTTTTATGGAATTGTATAACCAGATAAATATATAGTCTGGGTAATAAAGGCAGGTGAGCGTATGAATCTGTTAAAGCGGTTTTTTAGGTTTGTTCTTTTATATATACTTACAACCATTTTGCTTGTGGCAGGGCTTGTCACATATATATTTATTGACAACAACACCATTGAATTGAATAAATACACTATCTTCTCCCAAAAAATCCCGCCTGCCTTTAACGGATATAAGTTTTTGATTGTTTCTGACTACCACAACGCGCCCTATGTTGAAAAGGTGGTCAAAAAAGCAAAGTCCGCAAAACCCGATGTCATTGTCATTACAGGGGATTTTACCACCCGGGGCGAAAGGCACATGGACAATTCCTTAATACTTGCAAAGCAATTGTGTGAAATTGCGCCCACCTATGCGGTAACGGGAAACCATGAGGAGTACGCGAAGGATTTTGCGGCGTTTATAAAAAAGTTTGAAGATTTAGGGGTTAAATATTTAAATAATGAAAAAGTGGAGCTAAAAAAAGAAGGGGCGTCAATTTTCCTATATGGCATAAGGGACTCTTCCCATACGGATTTGCAGCTTCAAAACGACCCTTACAGGCTTTTGGACAAGCTTGAAAAAACGGGCAAGGAGCTGGACCCGTCGCGTTTTAATGTGCTTTTGGCGCACAGGGCAAACCAGTTTGAGGAAATTTCAAAATTTGATTTTGACCTGGTCTTTTCAGGCCACCTGCACGGGGGAGTGGTGAGGCTTCCCTTTGTGGGCGGGGTTTTTTCCAACACCGCGGAGGAGCTTTTTCCTAAATACACCGCAGGGATTTACACATTAAACCAAAGCAAAATGGTGGTAAGCAGGGGGCTTGATAAGCAGTTTAACAAGCTGAGGATATTTAACGGCCCCGAGCTGGTTTTAGTGACCATTAAAAGATAATTGGTGATTTTATGACGTTATCCATAATTATTCCGATGTACAATGAGGAAAAGTACATAGCAGAGTGCCTCAATAGCATAAAAAGGCAAAGTTTTGCCGATTATGAAGTGATAGTTGTAAATGACGGCTCCACGGACAATAGCGAAGAAGCGTGCAAGGAAGTTATAAAAGGCGACAGCCGCTTTATGATAGTTTCAACGAAAAACTTCGGGCAAAGCCACGCAAGAAACGAAGGGCTTAAGCTATCAAGCGGGGAATATGTGTATTTCCTGGACGCTGACGATTATTTGTATGATGACAATTTAGGAAATATCATGAAGGATGTTTCCCGATATGCACCCGATGTCTCGGTTTTTTCCTATTATTTTTTAGCCGGGCAAAACTCCCATTTGGAAAAAATAGATAAAAAAAGGATAATGCAGACTTTAGCGGAATTTCAGGAAATATACAAAGAAAAAAAGGGGGCATGGACGCCGGGGAGGAACATTTTTAAAAGGAGTTTCCTTTTAGAAAACGGCATATATTACGATGAAAGCCTGTCCGCCTGCGAGGACTTTGATTTTAACATGAAGGCTTGTTTTTCGGCAAAAACCTTTTTCCAAAGCAACGACATACTCTTTTGCTACAGGCATGGAAGGGAAGGGTCGCTGAGCACAAAAAAGGGCAAAAAGTTTTACATGGATACCTTCATCACCTTTTGCAAGTGGCACGGCAGGCTTAATAGATACAAAGAAATACAAAACACAATTTCAAATATTTATTATGGGGAAATGTGCAACGTGTTTTGTGAAAACCTTTTGGACAGGGAAATGAAAGATGTTTTGGGAAAAACCAAAAAAGTGTTGCGGACAGTATCTGGCAAAAAGCGCAAGGTTTTGGCTTGTTTGTGCCAAATCAGCGTTAGCGCCGCAAAGCATGCCTATGTTAGAAGAAAGAAACTAAAGAAGGGGCTTGTATGAAAGACCAGCTAAAGACGGGAAGTATCCTGTCCTATATGAGCGTATTTTTTAATATTATTTTAAGCCTGTTTGTTGCCCCCATAACGGTTGAAGCGTTAGGACAGGCGCAGTACGGGCTTTACCAGCTCATATGGTCCTTTGTGGGATACTTAAACATTTTGGATTTTGGGATTTCTAACGCTGTAATAAGGTATATTGCCCGCTTCCGCGCGGAAGGCAAAAAAGAGGATGAGGAAAACTTCTTAGGCACGGTTTTTATAATCTACCTTGCCATAACTTTAATCATAATTTTTATAGGCGTTATCTTATACAATAACATTGGCTTTATTTTTAAAAAATCGCTGGACGCGTGGGAAATTGATTTAGCAAAAAGGTTATTCATCATAATGCTTGTAAATTTAATTTTTAATATTCTGCTAAACATTTTCCCCTCAATTATAAACGCGTTAGAACACTTTGTCTTTGTAAGAAGCTTAAATTTAGCAAAAATAATACTAAGGCCCGTATTAACCGTGGTGATTTTATCTTTGGGGGCAAACAGCGTAGCCCTTGCCATTTTGGATACGGCTCTGGTTTTTATATTCTTTTTAATGTGCTTAGTTTATGTGCTATTAAAACTAAAGGTAAAATTTAAGCTTTCCCGTTTTGATTTTGAAAAGGCAAAGGAACTGTTTTCCTATTCGTTTTTTATATTCTTGGCAATGATAGTGGACCAGGTTAACTGGAAAGTGGACCAGTTTTTTATCGGGATTTTGATGGACACAAAAAAAGTGGCGCTGTATTCCATCGCCATATCCTTTCCGCAATATTTTATGAGTTTTGCCTTAAGTATCAGCGGCGTGTTTTTGCCGCGGGTGTCAAAAATGGACGCGGTGGGGACAGGCAGCGATGAGTTTACGGACATAATGATAAAATCGGGAAGGATTATGTGGTTTGCGACTTCACTCATACCCATGGGGTTTATCCTCTTCGGGAAAGAGTTTTTGGCCCTTTGGCTGGGGAATGATTTTTTAGGGTGCTATGTTATTGCCATAATTATTATGCTTCCCTTATCAGTGGTGCTTTCCCAGTCGGTGGGGATATCAATACTTCAGGCCAAAAACAAGCACGCCTTCAGGTCCTTGGTTTATTTGGCCATGGCTGCGGCAAACTGCGTTTTAACATATATATTAATTCAAATTTACGGCTTAATTGGCGCCGCTTTTGCCACATCACTTTCTTTGGTTTTGGGAAATATTTTGATTATGAATTGGTATTACTATAAAAAAATTAAAATAAATATACCAAAGTTTTTTAAAAAGCTCTTTGGCTTGCTTCCTGCGTGTTTGCTGTCCTTAGCGTCCGGGGTTTTAATAAACTTTATCAGGGGGGACAGCTGGATAAAACTTGGGGCAAAAATATTCTTATTTATAATGGTGTATGGCATTTTTATGTACTTTGCGGGATTAAACAGTGAAGAAAAGCGGATAATTTTTGGCAGGCTTATAAAAAAGCGAGATGAAAAATATGATATTAGTTAAAGCGTACACTTTTTTAAATGTGGGCGACGATTTGTACTTGCATATTTTGTTTGACCGCTATAAAAATGAAAAATTTGAAGTGGAGGTGACGGGGCCAGGGTATCTTGAAATTTATAAGGAAGTTTTTAAAAAGTATGACAATGTAAGTTTCAAATTGGCGTCATCCAGCTTTAAAGAACGGCTTTTTAAAAAGTTCGGCAAAATCACCATAAGTAAAGCAGGGCTTAAAAAATACAAGGCTTTCATCTACATTGGCGGCTCTATTTTTATGGAAAACCCGTCGGACTCAACGGAGGAAGAAAAGCTTACAAAAAAAGTGGACTATTTTTCAAAAAGGGGAAAACCCGTATTTATCATAAGCTGCAATTTCGGCCCCTACATGAGCGAAGGGTATTTGGCGCGGCACAGGGAATTGTTTAAAAAATGCGAAAGCGTTATTTTCAGGGATACATATTCATATAATTTGTTTTGTGATATTCCAAATGCCTCCTACTGCCCCGACGCGGTGTTTTCCTTAAAAGTGAAAGACGGGGAAAAAATAAAAAATTCCATTGGGATTTCGGTTGTTGACATAGACAGAAGAAACATTGACACCTTCCAAAAACAATCCTATAAAAAATTTATCAAAGACTTAATTATAGAGTGCTTAAATCAAAACAAGAAAGTATGGTTATTTAGTTTTTGCGATTTTGAGGGGGATGGTAAAGCAATATCTGAAATTTTGGATGAAAATTTAATAAAAAAAGTAAATATCGTTTGTTATGATGGCAAAATGGATGAGTTTATGGCAACTTTTAAAAAGATGGAGGAATTTGTGGCAACAAGGTTTCACAGCTTGGTTTTATCCTTGTTGTTAAAACAAAAAGTTGGCGTTATATCCTACTCTCAAAAAATCGACAACGTGCTTTATGATTTATCCGTACTGGATAAATACATTAAAGTTACCGATATAAATAATATAACCCCGAAAGAGTTTTTGGAAGGCTATATAAAAGAGCCGGATTTATCAAAAACTGACAAAACACTAAATTGTTGCGGCTATTTTTTTGTAAAACTGGATAATTTTATAAAAACTAATTGACAAATAGGAATTAACAGACTATAATATTAGTAACAGTAATTGAATAGTTATGAAAAAGGCAATGCTTCCGAAAGGAAGCGGCGCAAAACTAGAGGGTCTAAGTCCGGTACAGGATATGATAGCCAGTTGCCATAACGAAGGTTTTTTCGTTATGGCTTTTTTTATAGGAATATAGTAAGGAGAGATGAGTATGAAAAAATTAATTAGCGCGGTTATTGCAGTAATAATGCTTTTGGCTTTTGCGCCTGCGGTTATTGCTGATACAGATATTTTATACTCCGCTTATGCAAAGCAGGGTATTGAAATGTTAAACAGCGGGGCTTATATCGAAGGCAATGTTGTGGTGGAAAGCGGGTATTTGGACGCTAGTGAATGGCATAACTGGCTTAGGAATGGGATTGTTTATTTAAACAATGGCGCATCATTTAAAAACATTCCGGGAAATACTGGCAGCCCGCTTTATGATATTTATAGAAAAGCGGTTTATGGCGATTTTGTAATCAGTCACGAGATAAAATATTTAAATGTACCAGAGAATTTAGAAAATAAGGGAAGCTTGAAATTGGACTGGCGCAATTCAAGTACAGCGCCGTATATTATAGATACCGACAGCCATTTTGACACCTTGGATTTAGACAACTGGTATTTGCAGGTCAATGTGCCAACAGATGAAATCAGGTTTATTGAAGCTGACACCTTAAAATCAGCCCCTGGCGGAACCCTAAGTATTTCAGGGGGCGGCAAAGTTGTTATAATTGTTAAGAAACTAAATGTGACCGGCGCCAAATTAAACCTTAATGGAAACAGCGATGATTTGCTAATCTATTTTAAAGAAGATGAAGACGCAATAAATTTTAATAATTTTGCCGTTAAAGGCCACATATATTCACCGCCAGGCAGGAAATTGATATATGACGGAAACGCAAACGCGGGAACTTATAAAGGTGTTAACATAAATATTTTTGGAAATTTGTATGTAAACGGCGAGGTTGAAATAAAATCCAGCGTTACAATGGTGGGAAATATTTACGCGCCAAACACAAAGGTTGAGTTATTCGGAAATTCCTGCATTTTCGGGTTGGTTTACGCAAAAAACATAAAAATGTATGGCAGCGGCAAGATTTTAGGACCCGGCAACGATAATTTTGAAATTGATTTAATTAAAGCGCTTCTTGCTAACGAAGAACCCGAAGACCCGCAAGAGCCCGAGGAAGAGCCGCAGGAACCCCAACAGCCCTTTGACCCCAATTTCCCATCAGGAAAAGAAATAAAAATCAATTACCCATACGGGTACTTGTACGGATATTCCCACGGGGCGGTGGGGGCAAACGACTCCATTAAGAGGCAGGAAGCCGCGACGTTAATTTACAGGCTCCTAAAACAGGACAATAAGCTGGGCGGGTTTACCCCACCAAGAAAATCACAATTTACCGACTTGACAGATGAAGACTGGAGTTTCAACGCCCTTTCATACATGGTATACATAGGTGTATATCCCACATCCGGGGATAAATACCCCATAAAGCCAAATGAAGGCATAACCAGAGGGGAAATCGCGAAACTTATCAGCTATTCCTTTAGAATAAGGCCCACGGATGAGGAAATTGATTTTCCTGATTTAGACAGCACACATCCGTATTATTACTACATTAAGGCATTGGTAAACCATGAAAATGAAATCCTAAAAGGATATGAAGACGGCACAATAAGGCCCGACCAGGTTATTACAAGGGCGGAATTTATCGCAATCATCAACCGCGTGATTGAAAGGGACGAAAGGTATAACGTGGCAGGGGTTGATAACCCGTACCCGGATTTAAAGAGCACTCACTGGGCATATAACGATTTAATCAGGGCGTCCTATGGTTACCAGACCGAGCCGGATGATAACGGCATTTATCAAGTTGACCCGAACGGCAAACCCGACAGGTCAACCTTGGACTATAATTGATAACACAAATTGCTAAAGCAGGCCTTCTTTTTAACACTTTAATATGTGTATAAAAAGAAGGCTTTTAATCTGGTTGAGGATGCAAATTATGAAGTTTAGTGTAGTAGTACCGGTGTATAATGGCGGAAAATATATAAAAAAACTGGTAGAAGGGATACAAAACCAAAGCTATAAGGATTTTGAGCTGATTGTAATAAACGACGGGTCTATGGATAACACAAAAGAAATTTTGGAAGGATACAAACACCTGCCCTATGTTAAAATAATTAACTCAGCCCACAGGGGGGTATCGGGGGCAAGGAATTTAGGGATTAAGCACGCAAGCGGGGACTATATAGCTTTTTGGGACTGCGACGATTCGGCGGATAAGGATTTTCTTTTGGAGTTTTCGCAAAAACAAAAAGATTACCCGAAATTTTTGATTGTGTCAAATATAAAAAAGTGCATATTGGAAAAAAGTGAAGTTGTAAAAACAAATGTTTCCGAAGGCGTTCTTTCCTTAAATGATTTTTACCTCCTTTATCAAAACGCAATTTTATCAAGCTGCTGCAATAAGATATACAGCAATGAAATCATTAAGGCGCACAATTTAAGGTTTAATGAAGAAATCACATATGGCGAGGACTTAATCTTTAATCTGGATTACTTAAACTATGTGGATGGCATTTATGTAATTCAAAAAGCGCTTTATGAGTACAACATCACAGAGGAAGGGTCGCACACGAAAATATATAGCTTCCGCGATAGCGAACTTTTGGCAAGTTTCAATAAAATTTTAGCTTTAGCGGACAGGTATAACCTTGCGGGCTATCCCAGAAGAATAATTTATACGAAAATGCTTGAAGAATATGCGCTGGCCCTTTCCGGCTGCGTGTTTTACGCTGAAGATGAAAAGCTAACCAATATGCTTAAGATGATAAAAAGGATTTATCAAAGCCCCGCTTACAATATGGCGGCAAAAACCATGGATGAAGCAAGGATATTGCCATATTTAAAAAAAGTAATGGGGACAAAAAGCGTAAGTCTTACTTATTTATATTTTTTAATTTCAAAATTCAGAAAAAGCCTAAAAAGCAGGTGATGGCCATGGATTTATGCTATGACAAGTTAACAAATGCATATACCGCTGACGTATTTTACGATCTTGCAAAAGAATACGTTGGAAAGGAAAAATACCAGGGGCTTTTGCTGGTCGATATTGATGACATCGCGTTTTTAAACAGGTTTTACTCCAGGGAAACCGGGGATTTAATAATTCAAAGGACGGTTTCAAACATTTTTAGCGTAATACCAAAAGGCGCAATTGTAGGAAGAGCCGGAGGGGATGAGTTCTTCGTATTTTTGCCGTCACTTAAAGGCTTTTCTGAAATTGATAAGATTGCGGAAAAATTAGTAAGGCTTCAAAACAAACCTTTTATGATAAATAATAACCCTATTGTGCAGACAGTAAGTATCGGGGGTATTGCGTTAACGGAGGAAATTTTAGAAAAATACACATTAGGGGATATATTCAACCTTGCTTCCTGCGCGCTGCTTTCAGCAAAGGATGAGGGCAAGAACAGGTATGTAAAATACAATGAAACATACCACAAAAGGTATGACAGGTTGATGATGATAAAATCCATCCTTAAAAGCCCGAATTTAAAGGATGATATTAAGATACACTACCAGCCTGTTTACAATATGAAAAGCGGCGAACTCGTTGCTTTTGAAGCGCTGTGCAGGCTAAATAGAAACATTGACGGCGAAATTACGCCCACAGAATTTATCAAAATCGCGGAAGAATCAAATTTAATCTGGATTATTGATAAAGTTGTTTTAAATGAAGTATATAACACCCTTTCAGGGTTTAAAAAACGGAATATAAAAATACGGGTTTCAGTGAATATTTCCCCCAAATCCTTTTTAAATGATGAATTCATGGCAGAGATTGACAATCTTATGAAGCGGGGGGAAATCGAAGAAGGCGCTCTTTTGATTGAGCTTACTGAAAATACGATTGTGAATAACTTTGACAAGGCTAAAGAAATAATTAAAAAGCTGAATGGGTATGGAATCAGCGTAATGCTTGACGACTTTGGCTCAGGATATTCCAATCTTGTGGCGGTGCTAAATTTGGATATCAACATAATAAAGGTTGACAGGGCCTTGATTGAAAATATCGGGGATTATAAAAATAACGTGATTTTCCAAAAAACCGTTGAAATTGCGAAGGATTTTAATATAAAGGTTTTGGCTGAAGGGATTGAGACCAAAAGCCAGTACAAGGAGCTTAAAAATTTTGAGTGCGAAATGGGGCAGGGCTTCCTTTTCGCAAAGCCCATGAGCTTGGACGCGGTTTATGACTATATATGCAGCAACAAAAAAATAAACACTTTGTGGGAGTGCTGTTTATGAGCATCCTGCTTGTGGATTTACTTATTTAGTGTTTACCAGCCATAATATTTTAACAAGCGCGGGTAGGTCCTAAATAAAGTGCCATAACCGGTACTTTATTTATGAAATATTAAATTCTCTCTTTGCTTTCTTCTAAATTTGTTGTGAAGCTTTTTGAACGCTTCATGCTAAATCCAAAATAAATGGTTTTTGGGTTTAGCATGGGAATAAAAAGTTCCCAAAAAATTGCCGTTCGTTTCCGAACGGCGTTTTTTTATTATTTAGTTTTACTCTTTCTGGCAGGTGGGGCAAAAATAAACCCTTGTTCCCTGGCAGGTTTTCCTTGTTATGGTGTCTCCGCAGCGGGGGCAGGGCGTTTGATAGGTAAACTTTGAAACCTTGGTTTTATAGCCCCCTCTGTTGCCAAACAAATCATATTCGGTATCCCGCCCGCATTTCCCGCACATTTCTAAAAGGGTTTCCTTGATGGAAAAATAAAGCCTTTCAATATCGCCCTCTTTTAATGATGAAATATTGGTTTTGAAATTCAGCTTTGCGTTGTATAATATCTCCTGAAGGCTGCCGTTTCCAAGCCCGGGGATTAAATCCTGCAAAAAGGCTTTTTTAATGCTTTCGTTTTTATGCTCATATAAAAGCTTTTCAAAATATGAAAAGCTAAACCCCTCATCCAGCGGGTGGGGCTTTTCTTTTGAAATTTTATAGTATTCGTTTGAAACGTTATTTTCGTAATATGCCCAAAGCCCGCCGTAAAGTTTTACGGTGCAGACAATGGAGGAGTCATCGGAAAACCTCACGCAAAGCTGGTTCTTTTTGGGCCGCTCATCTTCGGGGTAAAAATATCTAAGCTGCGCCCCGTCGCTAAACAGCAATAGCACGTCGCCGATTTTTATTTCAATCAAACCCGCGGTGTCTTTCGCGTATAAAACAGGCTTTCCCAAAAGCATTTCCTGATAGAAGTTCGGGTCGCACGAAAAGAAGGCGCAGCCGTGGGGGATCATATTTGCCACTACTTTTTTTACGCTTTTTTCCTTTATCATTTCATTAAGCTGCGCTGCGATTGTGCGGCTTTCAGGGATTTCAACCATAATATCATTCCTTTTTTTACCTTATATAACTTATAAGAATATTTTTTCCAAAATATTGTTTTGTATTAACACCATATAAACCGCGGTAGAGGCAAATATGGACAGGAGGGCGTTTTTCCTCCAAAGCTGAAGCCCTATTGTAATCAGTATGCAGATTATTTCATTAAGCCCGTAAGGAAAAGCAAAAAAGCCGGCGTCTTTTATGGAATACAGCGCCAATAGTGTTATTATCACAGGTGGAATGTATTTTCCTATGAAAAGGACAAATTCCGGTGGCTTGACAAATTTAAAAAACAAAAAGGGGAAAGCCCTTAAAAAATAGATAGTTGCGCTCATTATAATTACTGCGGTTAAAGCTTTATGCAGACTCATTTTCCAATCTTCCTTTTGTGAGCAATAGTATTACGGCAGAAATTGCAATGGATAAAATAAGCATATTCTCCTTTGAGATAAAATATGCCAAAATTCCGCAAAAAAGTGCAATCCTAAAAGGAAGCTTTGATTTTGCGCTTTTGTACATATCCACCGCCAATACAACAAACAGGCTGGTCAGGGCAAACTCAATGCCTTCTGACGAAAAGGGCAGAAACTGGCCCAGTATTGCCCCCAGTGTGCAGCCCGTTATCCAGTAAATTTGGTTAAACAGGGAGATTAAAAAGTAATTTTCCTTTTTCTCGTTTTGCAAAATAGCATAAGTTTCATCCGTAAGCCCGAAAATTATGTATGAATTAAAAATATTTTTTTCTTTTAAATCATCCAAAAGCGAAAGCCCGTACACCATGTGCCTTAAGTTAACAAATAAGGTAACCAGCGCGATTTCATAAAAGGGCAGGCTTTGGGTAAAGAATTTTACCGCCATGTACTGCGCGGCGCCCGCATACATTATAATTGCCATAATGGTTGCCAGATACCACGGATACCCCGCGCCTGTCAAAAGAATTCCAAATCCCATGCCTAAAGGCACATAACCAAACAAGACGGGCAATGTGCTTTTAAATGCTGATTTAATCCTTCCTTGGTGCATGTTCCCACCCCTTTGAGGCTGTGATGGTTAAAATTATAACAGATTAAATTTTTCTTTGCAAGATTATTTAAGATTTAATTTTATCAAATATTTGTTTGATACTGCAAGATAAATACCGCATTTAAGCCTTAATGAGGGGGGTTAACAACGGGATTAAAAATAAGATTAAATATGGAATGAACTAAAAATTTTTAGAAATAAAAAAGGGGCCGCAAACAAGCGTTGTTTGCGGCATTATTTATTGTTCGCACAAAATCTGCCATGTAATCCCGTATTTATCTGTTACCAAACCAAAACATTCGTTCCAGTCGGTTTTTTGAAGCTGCACTTTAACATGCCCGTTTTCAGAAAGTTTTTCGTAAACATGCTTTAAGGTGTTAACATCTTCGTGGGTTATGGTAAAAAATATGTTATTTCCAACCACGTACTCTGAGCCGGGGAAAACATCGCCAAACACCACTTTTTCCCCAAAAACATCAAGTTCGCCGTACATAACCAGATTGTCAAACATGGGAGGAAGATATGACTCCTCGCCCTGGTTTGCTTCTTTAAAAGTTAAAACCTGGGGGGAGGATTTGAAAACCTCTGAATAAAAGTGTATTGCCTCATTGCAGTTTCCGTTAAATTGCAGATACGGTGTTGTGCGCATTTTAATCACTCTTTCATATTTTTATATTTTTTCACATATTTTATTATTACATCAAATATTATTACATCATTATTTGCAAATTAATCTGAAAATAATTGACAGATTTTTTAAATACTTATATAATGGTTACAAGAGAACGGGAGGGTAAGTTATGGTAGTTAACAATGCGTTTGTATTATACTTGCTCTTAGGTCTGCTATTATTATAGCAGGCTTAGTTTTCCGTACTCGTTTTTGCACTGTAAGCAAAAATGGCGGCTAAGCCTAAAATGGGTTTAGCCGCTTTTTTTATCATGTAATGTATGGAAGGATGGTCTTATGAATTATTACCGGTACAAAAAAGGATATCAGCCAATCCCGAAATTTAACCGGACCTGGCCTGACAAAGAAATCACAAAAGCCCCAAAATGGTGCAGCGTGGATTTAAGGGATGGGAACCAAGCGTTAATCACGCCCATGAATTTGGAAGAAAAACTCAAGTTTTTTGACTTTTTAGTAAAACTGGGGTTTAAGGAAATTGAAGTGGGCTTTCCGGCAGCTAGCGAAACTGAATTTACCTTTGTAAGAAAACTCATTGACGATAATTTAATCCCTCTTGATGTTACAATCCAAGTGCTGACCCAATCCCGGCCCCATATTATTGAAAAAACCGTTGAGGCGGTTAGAGGCGCAAAAAATGTAATAATACACCTTTACAATTCCACAAGCCCCCTTCAAAGGGAAGTGGTGTTTGGCATGACCAAGGAAGAAGTGATAAAGCTTGCGGAAGACGGGGCAAGGCTATTGTTGGAATTGACAAAAGACATTAAAGATAACGTCCGGTTTGAATATTCCCCTGAAAGTTTCACAGGAACGGAAGTGGAATTTGCCGCGGAAATTTGCAACCGGGTATTGGATATTTGGAAGCCGACCAAAGACAAAAAAGCCATCATAAACTTGCCCGCCACAATTGAGGTTTCAACCCCGAATATCTATGCCGACCAGATTGAGTACATGTGCCAGAACTTAAAGTACCGCGACTGCATTGAAGTAAGCCTTCACACCCACAACGACCGCGGCTGCGCCGTGGCCGCAAGCGAGCTTGGGCTTTTGGCAGGCGCCGACAGGATAGAAGGCACCCTCTTTGGAAACGGCGAAAGGACAGGAAACGCCGATATTTTGACCATAGCGTTAAATATGTTCTCCCAAGGCATTGACCCGGGATTGGAACTATCAAACATTACAGAAATAGTCCAAATATATGAGGAAGTTACCAAATTTAAGGTTCACCCAAGGCAGCCCTATGCGGGCGAGCTTGTATACACCGCTTTTTCAGGCTCCCATCAGGACGCTATCAAAAAGAGCCTTGACAAAATGGAAAAAGAAAAATCACCCTATTGGGAAAACCCGTACCTTCCCATTGACCCGAAGGATTTGGGCAGGGAATACGAGCCTATCAGGATTAACAGCCAGTCCGGAAAAGGCGGGATTATGTATGTGTTAAAATACAAGTTTGGCATGACGGTACCCAAGAATTTAGCGCAGGAATTCAGCTACATTATAACCAGCATTTCCGACAAATTAAACAGGGAATTAACACACAATGAAATCTATGAGGCCTTTTGCGAAAACTATGTAAACCTAACCACCAGGTTTGAACTGCTAAAGTATAAGTTAACAACCAGCGAAGATGTGACCCAGACTACAGCCAGCGTTAAAATTTTGGGCAAAGAGGTTGAAATTAGCGGAAAAGGCAACGGGCCTATCGAGGCCTTTGTGAACGCGCTTAGAAACGCCGGACTTTCCTTTGACATTACCCTGTATGAAGAACACGCCCTCACAGAAGGCGCGGGCTCAAAAGCATGCGCATATATGGGTATAAAGGATGAGGAAGGAAACATATCCTACGGCGTGGGAATTCATGAAAACATCGGCAAGGCAAGCTGCCTTGCGCTAATCAGCGCGCTAAACCGAAGCAAAATAAAATAGTAAATTACATAAGAATTATAACAATCGTGCCGCTTAGAAATAGCGGCACTTTTATTTTTCTGCGGGGTATTTAATTTAAAATATCATGGGCAAAATTCCCAAAAATGCGCAGGGGGATACGGGATTTTTGGTGAATTTAAAAATTTAATTCAAATATTAACTTTATGTATAATTTAACCGATATATAGATGAAGTAATTATAAAAGGATATAAAAAGGAGAGTTTAAAGGAGAATAAATATGAAAATCGACAGGGTTGGAAAGGTTGATGATGTATATTCTGAATCTGTGGCAGCTTATCAATACAGAAAAAGACTGGCCCAGGTGGAAAAACCTAAAAAGGAAGCTGTCGATACAAAAGATGTAGGCTTTGAGGAAAAAAGCTATGAAGTACATAGGGTAAAAAAAGCTATTAAAGAGGAAACCTTAGATAAGATAAACCGGGAACTCATTTCCTGCGTGCGCTTTGAATACGACGTCCATGAGGATACAAAGCGCATTATAATAAGGGTGAAGGAACCGGACTCAGAAAAAGTTATTTGTGAAATTCCTCCTGAAAAGCTTTTGGAAATGGCAGCATTCTACAAAAAGTACGTCAGCTTAAAAATAGACACAAGGGGATGATTAAATGGCATATGTATACAATGCCAGCACAAAAGTGAGGGTAACAGGTCTAGCTTCCGGGATTGACACTGATTCTTTAATTGCCAGCATAATGGAAGCAAAATCCGCCCCCCTTAACAAGTTAAAACAGCAAAAAACTTTAAATGAGTGGAGACAGGAAGCGTACAGGGAAATTACAAACGCTATAAAAGGCTTTTATGATTCCTATTTGAATGTTACAAGCTCGCAAAATATGCGAAACGCGTCAAGCATAAAAGTGTTCACTTCAAAAGTTACCAATTCCTCTGGCGCGGTAAGCTCCGGCGTCAGCGTTTCCGCTACAACGGCTTACCAGGGTGCAAGCCACACAATAAAGGTAATCCAGCTTGCAACCTCGGCTAAAGAAGTCAGCCAAAGCAAAGTATCAAATTTGGAAAGCGGGTCATTGACGGAAAAATTGTCCCAAGGCTTGGACTTGTCGGGAAAAAGCCTTGAAATTACCATTGACGGGACTAAAAAGACAATTACATTTGCCGAAGGGGCGGTGTATACTGACGGCGAAAGCCTAAAAAATGACTTACAAAACATGATAAACACCGCTTTTGGAAAAGGTATCGGCGGACTTAATAAAGTTGAGGTAAAATTTGACGGGGCAAGCGGAAAGCTGTCCTTTGACACGGTGGAAGGCTCAGGCTCAATAAAGGTTACCATTAATTCTGCTGGCGAAAATAGCGCCCTTGAGGATTTGGAAATTAAAAACGGGGCTTCCAACAGGGTTTCTGCCTCATTGTCTTTGGAAAGCCTAAAAGATACTTTTAAAACCCCCTTGCAGTTTGGAACTGTTGATGAAAATGAAGAAAACGAAGTGGTTTCTTTCAGGATAAACGGAAAGGAATTTACTTTTTCTAAAAACACAAAACTTTCCGATATTATAAATCAAATAAATTCCGATAAAGAAGCAAACGTTACAATCACATATTCCAGCACCACTGACAAATTTACCATTGTTTCAGACCAAACGGGGGCTGGGCAGAACATTAAAATTGAAAATATCGCCGGCAATTTCTTTGAAGCGTTGGGTTTTGACATAGACGCTGAAAATTTCGGCTCAAACGGAACCGACGCCATTGCTGAAATTGACGGGGTTGCGATTTTATCCTCCCAAAACTCCATAACCCAAGACGGCGTTACATACACACTGCATGCTGCGGACAATGAAGAACTCACCGTTACCTTTACACAGGACGTAAACGCGGCATATGACAGGATAAAGGCTTTTGTTGATGAATATAACAAGCTTATAACCTTGATTTATTCAAAGATTAACGAAAAATACGACAAGAGTTACCAGCCCCTTACAGACTCCCAAAAAGAGGCCATGAAGGAAAAGGATATTGAAATGTGGGAGAAAAAAGCAAAGACGGGGCTATTATATAACGACCCGACCTTAAGTAACTTCCTCACAAGATTGAGAAACGCTTTAATTTCCTCGATTGACGGCGTCGGGCTGACCTTATCGAAAATTGGGATTGAGTCAAAATCTTACAGGGACAACGGGGTATTGACCATTGACGAAGAAAAATTAAAGAAAGCCTTAGCGGAAGATTTAGAAGGTGTAACCCAGCTGTTTACCAAAGTATCGGATACGGTTCCGAACTATACACGAAAACTTACCGCGGAAGAAAAGGCCACAAGGTTTAGCGAATCCGGGCTTGCAACAAGGATTTATGATATAATCCAGGACAATATCAGCACCATGCGGGACTCAAACGGCAACAAAGGTAAGCTTATCCAAATCGCAGGCTTGGAAGGGGACCCGTCAGTTTATGACAATAACATTTACAAAGCCATCAAGGATTTGGAAGAAAAAATCAGCGCATGGGAAGAAAAGCTTATGAAAATAGAAGATGATCTTTATGCTAAATACGCGAAGATGGAAAAAGCTATGCAGCAGCTAAATTCCACATCAAACTGGCTAAGCCTTCAAATTGACGCGTGGAATAGAAAAATTTAATGCTAGCGGAGGAAAATTATTATGTATATTCAAAACCCTTATGACCAGTATAGAAAGCAAAGCATCCTTACTGCAAGCCAGAATGAGCTTACATTAATGCTTTATAACGGCTGCATTAAGTTTATAAACAAAACCAAACTGGCAATCGAAGAAAAGGACTTTGGGCTAGCCCATGAATACAATATGAGGGCCAGGGCCATAATTGAAGAATTTATGAGCACGTTGAATATGGAAGTTGAAATCGCGCAAAAGCTTTATATGATATATGAATACTTATTGCGCCGCTTGCAGGAAGCAAACTTGAAAAAGGACGTTGCTATTTTAGACGAAGTGCTAAGGCATGTTACAAAGTTAAGAGACACTTGGGAACAAGTGATGAAACAGGGCGCAGGCAAATAATATAAAAATATAAAAAAATCCAATGCATTCCGCATTGGATTTTTTTATATTTTGTTTTATAAATTGTAATTTACTTGAAATATGTATTTTTTTGTGTTAAAATTAGACTCAGCCTAAGTTTTTTTAAAAGAGGCGGTATAATATGCAAACCATTTTAAACATGATAAATGTTTCAAAGGAAAAGTACGAATCAATCTCAAAAATGCTTGAGCTTACCCAAAAACAGGCCCAAAGCATTGATGAGGATAATTACGATTTGTTTGACAGCTTAAATTCGGAAAAACAAAAGATAATCGAAAGCATAAACAAATACGACGAGGATTTTTTGAAAAACTACGATGAGTTTAAAAAGATGGATGAAGAAAAACTGACAAATGAGGAAAAAATTTTGGCAAACGAATTGAGGGATATTGTAACAAAAATCCTTGATATAATGACAAAAATTCAAAGCCTTGAAGATGAATTAAAAGAGAAAATGGACAGGGCAAAAAGTGAAGTCATAGGTAAAATCAATGAATACAAGTCCCAAAAAAAGGGTTATGACGCGTATTTTAAGTACGGGATGGACACATCCAGCTACTTTGATGAAAAGAAATAGGGTGAGTGTATGAAAATAAATGACGCCCGTTCTGTGTTAAGAAGTTTGGGAAATTTGCCGGTTGATGAGAAAAAGAGCATCGCCAAATCTTCGGGCATGGATTTTAACACCCATTTTAGAGAAGTGGAAAAAGCAAATGTATTTACATATCTTTCGGATTTAGCGAAAAAAATTGACGAGCAGGGCAAGAAATTTGCAAAAACTTTTTCGCTGGATGAGTTGAAGTATTACAAAAAGCTTATTGGCGACTTTTTGCAGGTGGCAACGAGCGCCGCTTACGCCTTTGATTTGGATAAATCAAGGGACAGGCGGGGAAAGCTTAAGGTTTATGCGCTGGTTAAAAAAATTAATGAAAAAGTTGACCAGCTTGTTCAAAAATTTTTGGATGAGGAAACACCAAGAATCGACTTGTTGAATTTGATTGATGACATTAGAGGTCTCTTGCTTGATATTTTAATGTAGTTTTTCTTTTCTTTCTTTTGTTTTTTCGAATTTTTAATTTTCCGAATTTTTTATAGTTTTGATTCTAAAAATCCCTTCAATATAAATTTCCCCCCAAATAAGGAGTATCTTAATATGCGCAAGATTTTCATTGATAATGTAAAACCAGGTGCTATTAACGCTAAAGCCATTTACTCTTTTTCAAACAGGGAACTCCTTTTAAATCAAGGTGTTGCGTTTCGTCCCGAATTTATAAGAAGGCTAAAACAAAGAGGAATATTTTACGTTTATGTGGAAGATGACATTTCAGAAGGCATCGTTCCAAATGAAATGATTAGCGAAAATTTAGCTGTTACCGCTAAAAAATGTTTTGCTGATGTGGCGTACCGCATACGAAAAACCGGGTACTTTGACGATGCGGAAGTTTTAAGGGAAATTGTAAACAGGATTATCGAAGAAATTTACATGGTTCCTGAACTTGCCATAAACATTTCCGACATCAGGGCCTCCGACGATTACACCTATGCCCACAGCGTTTCCGTCTGCGTTATGAGCATTATTTTAGGAAAAGCCTTGGCTTTGTCAAGCGACAGGCTCTGCGAGTTAGGAATTGGCGCAATAATGCATGACGTGGGGAAAATTATGGTGCCGCCTGAGATTTTGAATAAGCCTGACAGGCTGACGGATGAGGAAATGGAGATTATCAAGCAGCATTCAAATTACGGGGCGCAAATTCTCGCAAGGTGCCCTAAAGTGGGCAGGAATGTGGTAAATACGGCCCTTATGCACCATGAAAGATGTGACGGTTCAGGGTATCCAAACGGGTTATATAATAACCAAATCCACCTGTACGCCAAAATTGTCAGCGTTACCGATGTTTTTGACGCCATGACTTCAGACAGGGTTTATAGAAAAGGATTGGATACCAGCGAAGTTGTAAAATATATGTCAAAACTTAGGAACAAGAGCTTTGACGGGCATGTGCTTGATAAATTCATCAAAAAAATCATACTTTACCCAAGCGGAAGCCTTGTGATTTTAAACACAGGGGAAAAGGCAATTGTGGTAAAATCAAGCGTGGAGGCGGCGGACAGGCCCATTGTAAGAATAATAACGGATAAAGCCGGGAATAAGCTCAAAAAATTTATTGAAGTGGATTTAAAAGAAAACCATTATTACAAAATAGTATCCTTAATTGATGAAATATAGGATATTAATAAACGTGACGGAAAAATCATAAATTGCATAAAAATCAGAAGTTTTAAATTGGTTTTTTATTCTTTATAAATATTCTTTTGATTTTTCTTTCATCTCTTTTGGAATTTTTTATCTGACGTTGCATATTTTGGGGATTTTTAGGCTTGTTTTTCAAATTATAAAATAAAAAATAAGAAAATCTCCATATGTAAAGTTTAATGTCGAAAATCCAGCAAAAAACTTGACATTATGTTTAACCATCTGCTATAATTTTATAAAATGTTATATATAACTTGCACATTCGGGCAGTTATTTTACGTGTTTTTTTTGTATAAATTTTCAAGTGGTTTGCATATTTAAAGTCTCCAATTTGTCAAATTCATGCGCAATATTGTAAATTATCATTGTGTGGTGATAAACCATGAAGGTGGATGGCATCCCAGGTGGCACTGCTAAAGCTACAACTCCAATACCCTTTCAAACAGCTTACAGGGCGGGGGATGTGGTTGTTGTCCAAGCCGTAAAAACAATAGATTTATACGGCGGCCAAAATGAAGTTTATCTTAGATTTCCCAATGGTGAAATTCATGCCACAGTCTTAAAAAATAGTTTCAAAGGTAAAGAAGGTGACTTCTTCTCTATCCGTATTGAAAGTAAAACGGACAAGCAGATTTTTGCCGAAATTGTCCGTGACAGGCCAGAACCTAAAGCTTCTTATGTTAGCGTCGTCAAACTACTTTCCTCCCTTAACGTAAGCCAAACTAAAGAAAACAAAAAAGCAGCCCATCTTATATTAAAGCATGGGCTAAAGCCATCAAAGGACGTTTTTCTAAAGGTTGTTGAAGCAATTAAAAACAATGAGGATTTAACGGAAGATGAAGTTGCTTTTTTTATCAAAAACAATATAGAGATTAATGAGGAAAATAAGAAAACTTACAATAAATTTTTTGCAAAAGAAGAAAAACTGCTGATTGACTTATTAAGCCTCATAGAAGATGAAAGCACCGACGAAGAATTAAAAAACGCGGTTTTAAAGTTATTTAAAAGCGCAGACGAAATTGACAGGGAGCCAGGCGTTATTTCCTTTGACAATATAGCAGGCGAGATTTTAAATATATCATTTTTGCAAAAAGAAATTGATATAAAAAAGGGCGAGGAAAAGGACGGCATTTTGGAGTCCTTCCTCCGCTTTACAAAGCTGGTGAAAGCGTTTTCCCAGGATTTTATATATACACAAATCCCGGTATTGGCGGGGGATGATAAAAAAAGCGTAAAGCTTTGTTTCATAAAACAAACTAAAGAAAACAATGGCAAAGAAAAAAGGTATCTTTATTTAAATATACCTACCCAAACCTTAGGTGATATTGAAGCAATAGTTATTGTTGATTTTAAAAATAACATAATGATTAATTTCAGCACACAAAGCGAAGAAGTTTCAAAATTGCTTAAGGGGGATATTTTAAGGCTTTATGATGCACTGAAGAAAGCGGATTTCAGGCTTTTGAAAGTCACTTATAACGAAATTCCGAGAGGAATCCCGATAGAAAATTTAAAGATGTACATAAGCCTTATGGAAGAAAAAAGAGGGTTTGACAAGAGGGTATAGATATGGATAAAGATGAAATCTTTGCTGCTGCTGTAAAATACGATGAGGATAAAGACAATGCTCCCAAGGTTGTGGCAAAAGGCAAAGGGGAAGTAGCTTTAAAAATAATAAAAAAAGCGAAGGAAAGTAACGTGCCTGTTGTTACAGACAGTGTTGTTGCACAGCTTTTGGGCTATGTTAGACTTGGGGAAGAAATCCCTGAGGAATTATATGAAGCAGTGGCAAAGATTTTAGTGTTTGTAATGCAAATTGACAGCCGCAATAAGGGTGATGTGAAATGAATTTGTCAGTCAGCCAAATATTTGCACAAAAGATTGAAGAAATTCAAAAAAGGGTGCCGGTTAAGTTAAACATAAGCCCGCGCCAGCCCTTTTTTGAAGTGTTAAATGAAAAGATGGCGGATACAAATGATAGTTTAAATAAAGTAGCAGGTGCAAAAGTATCAGTAAATTACGGCGGAAATTATCAGGATATTATAAACGAGGCGGCAAAACTTTTTGGCATTGATTCGTCCGTAATCAGCGCGGTGATAAAAGCGGAATCCAATTTTAATTCCAATGTGGTGTCAAGCGCAGGCGCGATGGGGCTGATGCAGCTGATGCCGCAGACCGCACAGTATTTAGGGGTGGACAACCCCTTTGACCCTGCCCAAAACATATTTGGCGGGACCAGCTACTTAAAGCAGATGCTAAACCGGTTCGGCGGGGATTTAAAAATTGCGCTGGCTGCCTACAACGCAGGCCCCGGCACCGTTTCAAAGCTTGGGATAACCAATTTGGACGACCCTGAGCAATATGCGAAGCTTCCGAAGGAAACCCAAAATTACATAAAAAAAATCTACGGCTATTTAGGCCTGCAATTTTAGTTTATAGGATACGGGGGTGTTTTCCTTGAACTTGTTTTCCACAAATATGTCCCTTTTGGAAAAGGGGTTGAATCTTTCTTGGAAAAAAAGCGAGATTATCGCAAACAACATCGCGAACGCGGAAACGCCGGGATATAAGGCGACAAAGATGAATTTTGAGGAAATCTTCAAAAACGAGCTTTCTCAAAAAAGTTCAGCTTCCTTAAAAAGAACGAGGGCAAAACACCTCACAAAAGGGGGCGCGGCTTTGGGGGATTACTCAAGGTATATCACAAAAGATTTGAGCACCCAAATGACAGTTGACGGAAACAACGTGGATATGGAACTTGAGCAGCTTGATAGCGCTAAAAACACGATTTTGTACCAAACGCTGGTGCTTAAGGCATACAAGGAAATCTCAAAAATGAGGTATGTAATAAACGAAGGCAGGGCTTAAAAAATTTTTTAATAAGGAATGGTGAGTATGGCGTTTTTAAGGTCTTTTGATATAGCAGGATCTGCGCTAACGGCGCAAAGGCTTAGGATGGATGTTATAAGCCAGAATATCGCAAACGCGAATTCAACGCAAAACGCAAACGGCACAGGCCCATACAGAAGAAGGATAGCGGTTTTATCCTCAAAAGATAACTCCCAGCCCTTTTCGGCATATTTGAGAAAAAGCCAAAAAAATCTTGCCGGCGGGGTCAGGGTATCAAGAATAGTGGAAGACAATTCACCATATAAACTGGTATATGACCCAAGCCATCCCGACGCCGATGAAAACGGCATGGTGAGGCTTCCGAATGTTGACATTTTAACCGAAATGGTGGACATGATGGCGGCAACAAGGGCATATGACGCAAACGTTACGGTCCTAAACAATATGAAAACCATGGCACTTCGTGCATTGGATTTAGGAAGATAAGGAGATGGTTTAAGTGCAAGTTAATCAAATATCTCAATTGTCTCCTTTAAAATCCCCCTTTGCAACAGAGGGGAAGAAAGATACAAGCTTATCTTTTCAAAACATCCTAAAGGACGCAATAAATATGGCAAATTCGGCAGAATACGAGAACTACCAGGATACAATTGGCGTTTTAACTGGCGAAATTGATGACCTTCACACTTCAATGCTTGCCCTAAACAAATCCGACCTTGCGCTACAATTTGCAATGCAAATCAGGAACAAAATCCTGGATGCGTATAACGAAATAATGAGAATGCAGTTATGATTTATCAACAGCAAAAACCTATACGGGATTAAAATTATCATTTTACAGTGCGCAGCAAGGTTTTGCTTTATACAAATAAGTCTGTAAAAGGAAAGGATACTGACGATTAGATGGAAAACTTCATTTCGCAACTATTTACAAAAGTTACGGATTTTTGGAAGGCTCAAGATACCGCAATTAAAAGAAGAATAATAGTTGGTGGCGTGTTAATTCTTGTGGTGCTGTCTACGCTTTTGTGGGTTGTTACAAGAAAGGAATATACTGTCTTATACAGAAACCTTGACCCTAAAGAAGCAGGCGAAATCCTCACAAAGATTGAGGAAATGAACTATGAGGCAAAGCCGCAGGATGACGGGACAATTCTAGTCCTAAAAGATGACGAAGCACGCCTTAGAATGCTTTTGGCGGCTGAAGGTTACCCCAAAAGCGGTGTTACTTTTGACACGAGCCTTTCTGCAACGGGAATAGGTGCTACGGATTACGACAAAAAAATAGCCGAAAAAAATAAACTCCAGCAAAGCTTGCAGCAGTCGATAAAAACCCTAAACGGGGTGGCCGACGCTATTGTTATTATAAGCATTCCTGATGAGTCCAGCTTTGTATTAAAAGAGGACAAAAAGGAACCGTCGGCGTCGGTTTTATTAACCTTGGAATCCGGCACAGAAGCCCTTACAAAAAAGAATATAAAAGCCATTGAAGCGTTGGTATCGAGAGCGGTTTTAGGCTTAAAACCGGAAAACATTTCAATTGTTGACAACAATATGAATCTATTAAATGTGCAGGATTCAACCGAAGCAGGGGTTTATGACAATAATTTTGAACTCCAAAAGCAGGTTAAAGAGGCTTTGGAAAATCAAGTGACAAAGCTTTTAGAGCCTGTGTTTGGTAAGGGCAACGTCAAATCCGCGGTAAACGTGAAGCTAAACTTTGACAAGCAGTTCACGGAAATTGTGCGGTTTGAGCCGGTTGTTGACGACCAGGGGATTGCCGTAAGCATTAATGAGCTAAAGGAAGAAGTGACCGGCCAGGCAGGCGGCGTTACATATCAGGCTCAGGGAGTTACGGATGAGGCAAGCCAGTATCCTGTGACCCAGGATGAAAACGGGTCTTACAAGAGAACGGAGTCCACGACAAATTACGAAGTGAACCAAATTAAAGAACAAATAGAAAAAGCTCAAGGCAAGATTGAGGAGTTAACCCTTTCAGTTATCATAAACAGTGATGTTTTATCCGATGAAAGAATTTCCCAAATTCAAAATATTCTTGCAAAAGGCTTGGGTGTTGACACGGAAAATGTTGTTGTTTTAGGCATGAGCTTTGACGGGCAGCAGCAGGAACAAGCACAGGTTGAGCAGCTTAAAGCAGAAGCCCAAGCAAAGGAAAGGAATGAAAGAATCTTTAATTATCTAAGACTTGCGCTAATCGCGCTAGGCGGACTTTTAGTCTTCATCATGATTTTAAGATATATCCAAAGAATACAGGTTCTTGCAAATCCTCAAGAATTAGAAGTATTGGAGGAAGTGCCGGTGGAAGAAGAGGAAGAAGAATTAGGAAAGCTTCCCGATGTCTTTATGCAGCAAATTATGGAAATGCCTGAGGAAAGCAAAGAACAAATCGCTCAAAAACAACAGATTGAGTATCTCATTGAAAACAAACCAGATCTCGTTGCGCAACAGATTCGAGATTGGATTAACGAAAGTTAGGAGATGTGGTTATGGCTCAAGTATTCCAAGCTGGTGAACAAAAGATATTGACTGGCAGGCAAAAAGCTGCAATACTGCTCATTTCCATTGGGACTAAAAACGCGATTAAAATATTCAAATATTTAAAAGAAGACGAAATTGAAAAGGTTACAACTGAAATTGCACAGCTTGAAAGAATTGACGACAACGTGAGAAGGCAGGTTATCGAGGAGTTTAAAAAGGCCATCTATGAAAACCCGTATTACAAGACCGGCGGCATTAAATATGTTCAAGAAATCCTTGAAAACACCCTTGGCAAGGAAAAAGCCGGCGAAATCCTTGATAAACTTACCCAGCAGGTTCAGGTTAAACCTTTCGATTTCATAAAAAACGCGGATCCCAACCAGCTTTTAAATATTATACAAAACGAGCATGCCCAAACAATTGCCCTTATATTTTCATATCTTTCACCGCAGCAGGCCGCGGTTGTGCTTTCAAGCCTTTCTAAAGAAAAACAGGCGGAAGTTGCCACAAGGATTGCTATGATGGATATGACAAGCCCCGAATACACCAGCGAAATTGAAAAGATTTTAAAGAAAAAGCTGTCTTCCTTAGGGCAGGAATCCTACATGGCAAGCGGCGGTATTCAGGCTGTTGTGGATATCCTAAATGCGGCTGACCGCAGCACTGAAAAAGCAATCTTTGAAACCTTGGAAGTTACAAACAGTGAGCTTGCGGAAGAAATCAAAAAGCGCATGTTCGTATTTGAAGATATTGTTCACCTTAACAACAAAGCAGTTCAAATGTTCCTTGCGGAAGTGGATACCCACGATTTAGCCCTTGCGCTTAAGAGCGCAACCGAGGAAGTTACCCAAAGAATTCTTGAAAATATGTCTAAACGAAGACAGGAAATCCTCAAGGAAGAAATGGACTTGCTTGGCCCTGTTAAGTTAAGGGACGTAGGAGAGGCGCAACAAAGAATTGTTGCAGTAATCAGGCGCCTTGAAGAAGCAGGTGAAATCACTGTCTCCAGAGGCGAAGGAGATGATATTTATGTATAAAATGCGCATTATTGAAGATTACCAAAAAGACGGAAAGGTAGTGCTAATTAAAAACGATTTTGAGGCCGTGAAAAAAACAAAGCCCGAGGTAAAAGCCGTTGATCTGGAGAAAACTGAAAAAAAGGCTGAAGAAATAATACAAAAAGCGAAAGAAGAGGCGCGAAACATAGAAAGGCTTGCCAATGAAAAGGCAAAAAGTATAATCGAAGATGCTAATTCCCAATCCGAGCTTATAAAGGAAGAAGCCTACAACATAGGCTTTGAGGAAGGAAAACGCTTAGGTATTTTAGAAGGTAAAAAAGAGTACCAGGAATTGTGCGAAAAGGCTAAAGAGGTTATTGGCGAGCTTTTGGAAGAAAAATATAAAACCTTAGAAAGCATGGAAGGTGAAATAGTGAAACTTTCCATGGCCATAGCCCAAAAAATTATCCAAACCGAGCTTAAAACCAACAAAATGGCGCTGGTTTCCGTAATCGCCTCGGCGTTAAAAAATGCCGCAAACTGTGAAAAGGTAATGATTAAGGTGTCCGGGGAAGATTATGAGGATGTAATCGGTTCAAAGGATGTTTTAAGAAAACAGCTTATAAATGTTAAGAGCTTTGACATTGTAAAAGATGAAATTTTGTCTTCCTACGACTGCGTTATCGAAACCGAAAGCGGCACAATTAACGCGTCGGTTGCAAACCAGGTTATGAAGCTAAATGAAGTTTTGCAGGAGTCTTTAGCATAGATAAACCTTACATAAAAGAGGTATTAAACTTGGCAAAAAACATTGATTTAGATAAATACATATACAAAATTAAAGACGCAAACACCATCACCTCCTACGGCAAGGTTTCAAAAGTCGTGGGATTGATGATAGAGTCCACCGGGCCAAACGTAAAAATCGGGGATATTTGCAAAATTTATACCAATAACCGCGAAAATTTCGTTTTGGCCGAAGTTGTGGGGCTTAGAAACGAAGTGGTAATGCTAATGCCCTTTTCAGACGTATCTGGCATAGGGTATGGAAGCATGGTTGAGTCCACAAGCATGTCAATCAGGGTGAATGTGGGTCCCGAACTTATCGGCAGGATAGTTGACGGGCTGGGAAACCCCATTGATAAAAAAGGCCCCATTATGACAAAAGAAACTTACCCTATTGATAACCAACCCCCATCCCCCTTGGACAGAAAAAACATAGAGGATGTCCTGCCTTTAGGGGTACGGGCGATTGACGGGCTACTTACCTGCGGGAAGGGGCAAAGGATAGGGATTTTTGCCGGAAGCGGCGTTGGGAAGAGCACCCTTTTAGGTATGATTGCCCGCTATGCCAAAGCGGATGTTAACGTGATTGTCCTGGTTGGCGAGCGGGGCAGGGAAGTAAATGAGTTTATCCAAAATGACTTAAAAGAAGAAGGGCTTGCCCGTTCCGTTGTGGTTGTGGCAACAAGCGACAAGCCCGCGCTTATCAGGGTTAAAGCAGCCCTTGTTGGCACCGCGATTGCCGAGTATTTCAGGGACCAGGGAAAGGACGTCATGCTTTTGGTTGACTCCCTCACCCGTTTTTCCATGGCCCAAAGGGAAATCGGGCTTGCTTCAAGCGAGCCGCCGGTGGCTAGGGGATACACGCCGTCGGTATTTTCGGTTTTGCCAAAGCTATTAGAAAGAGCGGGGAATTCTGACAAGGGCTCTATAACGGGCCTGTATACGGTGTTGGTTGACGGCGACGACTTAAACGAGCCGATAACCGACGCGGTGAGGGGGATTTTGGACGGGCACATAGTGCTATCTAGAAAACTTGCCAACCGCAACCACTACCCCGCAATAGATGTATTGGCCAGCATTTCAAGGCTTATGCCCATTGTGGCGGAAAAAGAACATATTTTTGCGGCCAACGCCATAAAGGATATAATGAGCGTCTATAACGACGCCCAGGATTTGATAAATATCGGGGCGTACAAGCGGGGCAGCAATAAAAAGATTGATAAATCCATTGACACAATTGACAGGATAAACAAGTTTTTATGCCAGTATGTAACGGAAAAGTCAACCTTTGAAGAAACCCTCAACGAAATGTTTGCGATTTATGAAGAGCTAAAAGAGTGATAAAAGGGGCAAAAGGCAATGAAAAAGTTTAAATTCTCCCTTGAGACCTATAAAAAAGTCAAGGAGAGGGAAGAAGACGAAAAAAAAGCCTTATTGGCCGAAAAGAGGAAAGTATTGTCCGAGCTTGAAAAAGAGCTTGAGGATTTGATTATACACAGGGATAATGAGCAAAAAAAGTTTTTAAAAGAATCCCAACAAGGCATAAGCCCGCAGAAATTTTTGTTTTTCTACAACTATTTTGAAAAGCTCAAGGAACAAATATCAATCGTAAAAAGTAAAATAAGGTTTTTGCAAAATGAGATTGAAGAAATCCTAAACCAGCTTATTGAGATAAAAAAGCAAATCAAAATGCTTGAAATACTGCGGGAAAAAAGGTATCAGGAGTATTTGCAGGAAGTGAATTTGGAAGAAAGCAAGGTCATAGAGGAGTTTATTAGCACCACGAAATATGCTAAAAATGCGGAGGCGGCTTATGAGTGATGAAAACAAAAAAGCAGTCAGCCCCACCAGACCCCAGGCTGCTGCCAAAAGCCCGGCTGCAAGAGCAAATGCAGGGGTAAAATCAGGCGCTAGCGCAAAAAGCGCGGGCGCAAAAGGCAGGGCAAATGAAAAAAACATAAGCGATAAAAACAACGAAAAAGTGCTGATTGCTTTAACCGTAATTGCTTCATTAGTGCTTGTGATAATATTAATGTTTGTTTTTAACATTTTTAACATCCGCACCATGTTTAGAAGGGCAACCACGGACTATGACAGGATTTTATCTGAAATCCAGGCCGAAAGGGCGGCGTTAGCCGAAGAAGAAAAGCGCGTCAATGACTTAATTGAAAAACAAAAGGCCAAGGAAGATGAGTTAAAGAACCTTCAAAATGACATAAAGGAAAGGGAAAGGCAGCTGGTTGAGCAATACGGCGAGCTTTACCAGGCAAAGGCCGACGGCACAGCCCAAGGCGTGGAAACAAAGGATGAAGAGGCGAAAAAAGAGCAGCTTCAGAAAACCGTAAAGATTTATGAGCAAATGGAGGCGCAGGACGCCGCTAAAATTATAAGCGCCCTTCCGTTTTCAGAAAAAGTGGAAATTTTGAGTTTAATGAAAAACCAAAAAGCCGCGCAAATCCTTTCCCAGATGGACGCCAAAGAAAGCGCCAGAATTTTAAGCGAGATAGCAAAAAAATAATATAAATATAAAACCTTTGAAAGGAGGTGAGAAAGATGTTGATGGTAGAAAGATTAAACTTTCCAGCCTTTGACCTTGGGCAGTGCGCCAGTGCTGGCACAACAAGTCAAGAGGCCTTTGGGGTTTTGTTTAGTAAAATGCGCGGGAATTTAGAAAGCCAAAGCCCTGACCCAAAACTTTTTCAGCTTGGGGAAATCGTGGGTTTAATAGAAAGCAGCCCGCAGGTTTTCAATGAGGTTTTTAAATCCGTTGAGTCCTACACCATGGGTGAGATTTCAAAGGATGAGCTTTTAAATTTAATTTTAAATTCCGCGCCAAAAAAGGAAGATGGCAATTTCCCCTATGACTTATTAGCCGTTCATAATGGGGAAGATTATTTGCCCGACGGTTTAACAAAGGAAGATTTGGCTGACTCCATAATTTTTCTTTTTACCCTTTACCGCATGCCAGGCAAAAATTTACCTTATGGCGTTGAGTATGGGGAAAATCAAAAAACAGGCGGTTTTCTTAACACTAAAGAAGATGATGTTTTAAAAGAGGATTTGGGAAAAGTCTACAAAACCGTGTCCTTTGTGCTTGGGCTAAATATGGGAAACACATCTGAAAACCGCGGTTTTTCAACAGACAGCGGAGTTTCCACCTTTGAGGGCGGGCTTGCTATTGAAAATGAAGCCACCAAAGTTTCCCGCGGCAGGGTTTTTACTGTTGGTTTAAGCCCCGGCAGGGCTAGCGGCGATAGGAATTTTGAGCCAAAAACGCCCATTACGCGGGAAGGTACATCAAACAGCGTTTTTGACGCTGATATATTGGAGAATGCCCATTCAACCAATATCCCCAATATGTCAGGTGTACCCGTAGGCAATAACGAAAATCATACAAATGAAGAAATTGATTTTTCAGGCGTAAGGGTTGAAAATACCAATACTTTAACGCCTCAGGAAATTTCAAAAGAAGTTTTTGACACAATTTTTACCGTATCACCCCAAAAGCCCGAACCAAATTCAGGCAGCAGCGCCTTTGAAATTGGAATAAAGCAGGGTGGGCAAATTAACAATCCCAATTTTACAATTTACAGTCAAAACATAAAACATAAGCTTGCTAAATTACAAATCCAAAACACCCCAAGGGTATTCCCGGCGCATGCAAATGCCAAAACGGAAATTAAAATTGACTTAATTAAAACTTTTGAGCACACATCCTATGATGTTTTAAAAATCCGGGAAACCAAGGCGGAACATTTTAAAGTCCTAAACGCTTTAAAGCCCGGCCAAAGCACTACCCCTGTTTCAGATAATGTTTCGGACATAAGGGAATATAAAATCCCAAACAGCAAATCTGCGGTAATTGGCAGGGAAGGTTTAATAGAAGGCGAAATTTCAAAAACAAGTCTTTTCATCTTAGATAATTCCGTCACAAATGACCCCAAAGTTAAAAGCAGGCAAGAAAAAATATTTATAAAAGAAAACGGGGAAGTTTTACAAAATGACAGCATACCACCCGTAGGCAAAGGCGGGGAAAAGCTAACGTCAGGCACACAAAAGCCAGGGGTTTCAAAAAACCAGCCTGAAATATTTGCCCATGACAAAAAGGCGGATTCCTTAAAAGAGGGCAAAGATAAAACCAGCCTCTTTGAAAATGAAATCCCAATCCAGGAAAGCAAAAATGTTATATCTACAAAAAATGAGATTGCTTTTAAGGATGAAAAAGTGCCGGTTTCAAACCAAGCCTTTGAAGCTTTCCTTGAAATGGCAAGGGAAGGAAGGCGGGAAATTGTTGTAAAGCTAAATCCCGAAAACCTTGGGCAGTTAAGCATAAGAGTTTCACAGACAAAAGACGGGATAAGCGCTAAAATTATTGCCGAATCCCTGGAAGCCATGAAGGAATTAACCGCCCAAAGTGATGTGCTAAAAGGGCTGCTAAAAGACGCGGGGGTAAAATTGGACAACCTTGAAATTTACCAAAATGAAAAGGAAACTGGTTTTAGCCAAAACAGCAGCAATCACCAGCGCGGCCAGGAAAAGTGGCAGCAGGAAAAATGGCAGGAAAGCACATACCACTTCTATCAGGGCGGCGCTGACGAGAAAAAGGCAGAAGCAAGAAGTCTTATTAAAAAGATTGGGTTTAATTACTTCATATGAAAGGAGGGCATAAATGCCGGTAGATAGCGTAAATAACTCAATTTACCTTGACAGCATTAAGTACGGGCAGACAAACAAGGGGCAGATTTTAGGCAAAGACGACTTTTTGTTGCTATTGGTTACCCAAATGCAGTACCAAGACCCCCTATCCCCAATGGACAACACTGAGTATGTTGCGCAGCTTGCACAATTTTCCGAGCTTGAGACCATGCAAAATATCTCATTGGCTTACGCAAAAAGCCAGGCCATGAGTCTGGTTGGCAAAATTGTGTCGGTACAGGTTTCAAATTCGGAGGAAGCGGTTGGGAAAGTCGACATGGTTACCTTTGACGGGGCCGACATCTATGTAACAATGGGGGATTTAACTTTTAAGATTGACCAAATCAAGCGGGTTTTTGAAAGTTTCGATTTCGAGACGGAAAACCCGGAAGTTACCGGTGATAGCAAATGAGTACCATTGATTTTTTAAAGAATAATGTCATTACAACCGGACGGGTGCTGGACCCAAGCATAAAGCAAAACAAGACAAACAGTACCCAAAAGAGCGAAAAACCTTTTTCCGAGTATTTAAACGAGGAATTAAAAAAGGGCGATGAGATTAAGTTTTCAGCCCACGCAGTAAAGAGAATGACAGAAAGAGACATAGTTTTGTCTAACGCTGATTTAAACAGCATAAAACAGGCCTTTAGCAAGGCAGAAGAAAAAGGGATCAGGGATTCACTCTTTTTGCTAAAAGACGTGGCTTTAATAGTGAATGTCCCAAACAAAACAGTAATCACCGCGGTTAGCGGGGAAAGCTTAAAAGAAAATGTGTTTACAAATATTGATGGTGCGATTATTTTATAAGCTGGATCTCTTTTCAAATGAGAGGGCTTATCCAACTTCCGACCGACTGACGAAGTTGGCGCACCAGCGGGAAAACAACCAAAAAATTTGAAAGGAGTATTATATTATGTTAAATTCACTATATTCAGGTGTTTCAGGATTAAGGGCAAACCAAACCTATTTGGATGTTATTGCAAACAATGTATCAAACGTTAACACCAGCGCATTTAAAGCAAGCAGGGTTACCTTTGCTGACGCTATGAGCTTGTTAAAACAAAGGGGATTTGCGGCGGACACAGATAATGACACAATCGGCGGAAGAAATATGATGCAGGTAGGCAGGGGCACAGTGGTTTCTTCCATCGATATTATAAATACACTGGGTACATTTACTAACACCAACAGAAGCCTTGACGTTGCAATTGAAAAAGCAGGGTATTACTTCATGGTTCAAGACACCGACGGATCCGTTATTTACACAAGGGCAGGGAACTTCTACCTTGACAACGAAGGAAATCTGGTAACATCCTTTGGCAAAAAGGTATTGGGCGCAGACGGCAACCCGCTTAAAATTGACGACCCGCAAAACTACACAAACCATGCTATAAACTCCAAGGGCGAACTTGTTGCCGTTGACGCGGACGGCGTGCTTATATCATTTGGAACATTGGGGCTTGCTAAATTTGCCAACGAAGACGGCCTTGAAAGGATAGGCTCCAATATGTATAGGACAACTGACGCGGTAGGGGAAATATTGACAGGCGTTTCAGGGGATCCCGGATTTGAAACGCTTCTTTCAGAATCAACCCTTGAACTTTCTAATGTTGACCTTTCACAGGAATTTACAAATATGATTATTGCGCAAAGGGCATACCAGTCCAACGCGAGGACAATTTCAAAGTCCGACTCTATTTTGGAAGAACTTGTGAACTTATTGAGGTAATAATTGCGTCTAGCCGGCATAGCGCGCGCTATGCCGGCTGGAAGCAATAAAATAAACTTTCGGGCAGCTATCTTGAAAGGAAGGATATCTATGATAATGCTTACCAAGCTAAATGGTATTGGTTTTATGGTGAATTCTGATTTAATCAAATATGTGGAGGTCACGCCTGATACCGTTTTGTATATGACAACAGGGGAAAAGATTATTGTAAAAGAGCCTCTTGAAGTTGTAAGGGAAAGGGTAATCGAGTATAAGAGAAGCATTTATCAAAAAGAGGACATCGAGCAAAAAGAGTAGGGCTTTGTTATTCTGGGGGATTTTGGGGTGATTAGGTGAAAAAAGTTTTATTAATAGTTTTATCAGTTTTAATTGTCGCCATTGCTGCCTCCGTTACTTATTTATTGGTGACCGGGAAAGGTGAAAATCCGGACATTGCCAGCGTTGAAGGACTGACGTCGGAGACGGATAAGGGTGAGGGGGGTGTTGTTGTTACCAACAATCAGGGCAAAAACAATAAAAAGGCTAAAGAAGAGCCCACCGTTTTTTACGATTTGGGCACGGATTTTATAACGAATGTTAAAAACAGCAACAGGTATTTAAAAGTTACCCTTGCAATGGAAATTACGAATGAAGAGGCTAAAAAGGAAATACAGGCGCAGGAAGTCAAGGTAAAGGACGTTATAATAAGTGTTTTAAGAAGCAAAACAGTGGAAGATTTAACAGGCGATGATTCGCAGGAAAACCTAAAGAGGGACATAAAAAAAGCACTGGTTGAGAAATTGGGGCTAGAGGATATTATTAACCTTTATATCAACGAATTTGTAATGCAGTAGTAATTGCTTTTTTCGCCATGTTATATTAAAATAAACTTGTTTTTAGCATTAATTTGGGACTTTTAAGGGGGAAAGGTCATGCAGCTTAAAAAATCGCGAAAAAGTGACCGCAGCAGCATTGCTGAAAGTTACGAAAAAATAAGGTTATATAACTTCAGGATACCAAACAGGTTTACAAAGGACCAGTTGAGGGTCTTAAGAGGTATTTACGATAACTTTTCAGCAGGGCTTGCGTCGCACTTGTCGGTGATACTAAGAAAGTTTTGCCAGGTTGAGTTGATATCCGTTGAAGAGCATACCTTCTCCGAATTTTACAATGCGATACTGGACCCGGTGCTTTTGGCTATAATCAACATATCGGGCACACAGGGCACCACGCTTATGGAAATTTCTCCGTCCATAGGTTATGGCATAATAGACCGTCTTTTAGGAGGGCCGGGCAAATCGTCAAGCCAATCCAGAAGCTACACCGAAATTGAGGTAGCCCTCATTGAAAAACTGGTGGGGCAGTTTTTGGAAATCATGGCGGATTCGTGGGCAAGGTTTCACACGATTGAGCCGAGGCTTGAAAGGATTGAAATCCGTTCCCAGTTTGCCCAGATTGCACCGCCCAATGAAACCATCGCGATTGCGACTTTCAGCTTAAAAATGGGCGAAGTGGAAGGCATGATTAACTACTGCATACCCCATGTAGTGGTTGAACCTTTCTTTAAAGACATTAAACTTAAAAACGAATTTATAAAAAAGACGGAAGTAAAGGTCGAAGACAGCAAAGCCGACATTATCCTAAACAAAATCAACAAATCCCAAATGGATTTAATCGCGCAGTTTAACGACACAAGCATACCCGCCGGGGAAATTATTAACATCAAAGTTGGCGACGTTTTGGTTTTAGACCATAAGGTAAATGAGCCGGTGAATTTGTTTATGAATAACACGTTAAAATTCCGCGGCATTATAGGTACCAAAAAAGGCAAGCTGTCTGTCAAAATAAGTGAAAAGTTAAAGGAGAATGAAGAGTAATATGAGCGATATCCTAACTCAAGAAGAAATAGATGCTTTATTAAAAGGCGGATTATTCGGTGAAGTTGAATATTTAACGGATGATGAAATCAGCGCGCTTTCCGAGGTTGCAAACATCGGGCTAAACAGCGCCAGCGAATTTATGATTTCTGAAATCAAAAAGAAAGTGGACATTTCAATTAAGAATTTGTCCGTTTTAAGCGCGCCTGATAATGAAGAATACCTTGCCAATGAGTTAATTGTGTATGAAATTAAGCTTGGCGGCAAGCTTTCAGGAAATATCCTGTTGCTTTTGGTTTCAAAAGACGTTGCCACCTACCTTGATTTGATTTTAGGCAAGGACGGCACGGAAAAAACTGAAGTAAACGCTGAAAACAAAGAAGTTTTAAGAAAAGCCATCGCGAAAATGCTTCCAACGGTGGCAAGCGCTTTGGAAGCCGTGATAAACAGCGAAATCACTTTAGACGAGCCGAGGGAAATATCCCTTACGGAAAACAACGCAAACTTAAAAGACAGGATTGCTGACGAAGCATATGCCAAAATTGACTGTGAGCTAAAAATCGGTGAGGATATCCAAACCGAGGTTATGATTTTATTGCAGATTAAAGCTGCCAAAAAGACAGTGGATTTAATGCTAAAAAGCTTAAATCAGGAACAAGGGGAAGAAGTGCAGGAAGAAACTGCCGAGGAAGAAGAAATTATCGAAAAGCCTAAAAAGAGCGTTGAAAAAAGCAAAATCAAATCCTCTTTAAAAGTGGCTCCCCCAAAGAAGATTTCCGATGTTAAGTTCCAAAGCTTTGATGATGAGGAAGACGAGGAATACGAAGAAGAAGAATACGACGACAATTTGGACTTTATCATGGACGTGCCTTTGCAGGTAACTGTTGAGCTTGGAAGGACCACAAAATCAATCCGCGAGATTTTGGAATTAAACGTTGGCTCCATTGTGGAACTAAACAATGTTGCTGAAAGCTTTGTTGATGTTTTGGTAAACGGCAAACTCATTGCCCGGGGCGAAGTAATTGTTGTTGACGAAAACTTCGGGGTAAGGATTATGGAGATTTACTCAAACAACACAAAAAACATGATGAGGGATAAATAATTTCTGAAAGGATAATTGCCATGGCTGATAGCGCGGCTTTAGATGTTGCCACCACAAAAGTTAACTACTTTGAAAGCTTGTTTTACATTATTATAATGATTGCTGTCATTGTGCTTGCTTATTTTGTAAGTCGCTTTTTATCGGTAAGAGTGGCGCAGATGTCCAGGGGCAGGTACATAGAAGTGATTGACAGGGTGGCATTGGGTAAGGACAAATCCTTATTCATAGCAAAAGTGGGCGAAAAAATGTTTTTAGTCTGCGAAACAAATGATTCCAGCACAACTATATGCGAACTTACAAAGGACGATTTAATACCGTTGGAAAAACTGCAAAAGCCGTCTTTTAATGATATTTTTAAAAACTACTTGAAAAATGCCCAGAGTGTGGATAAAAACACAAATGCCTTTAATTTGGACACAATTAAAGAAAAGCTCAATTCTTCCAGGGAGAAATTAAGTAAAATTAAAGGGAAGGAAAAAGATAATGACAAAATCTGATGCGGCATGCGCAAAAAGAGCAAATATCAAAAAAAAGGCGGTTAATTTTGTTTTGCTGGCGGCTATCTTTATATTTGTTTTCACCCTTTCCTCCAGCGCGCAGGTGCTTCCAAACGTTGATATTTCAATTGGGGGAAATACGCCTTCTGAAAATCCGTCAGGCACAGTGCAGGTGATGGTGCTGCTTACTATCCTATCCCTTGCGCCGTCAATTCTTATAATGATGACCAGCTTTACAAGAATTGTAATAGTTTTGTCCTTTGTAAGAAATGCCATGGGGGTTCAGCAAGTGCCGCCAAACCAGGTTTTGATAGGCCTTGCGCTTTTTTTGACATTTTTCGTGATGTCCCCGGTATTTGCCCAGATTAATGAGACGGCGTACCAGCCGTTAATACAAAATCAAATTACACAGGAACAAGCAATTGAAAACGCGTTAAAACCCTTGCGGGAGTTTATGTTCAGGCAAACATACTCAAAGGACTTGAATATGTTTTTATCCATAAGCGGCGCGGAAAGCGCCCCTGAAACTTTGGATGACATAAAGACCACGGTTTTAATTCCGGCATTTATCACAAGCGAATTAAAGCGGGCGTTTCAAATAGGTTTTTTCATTTACATACCCTTTATAGTAATTGACATGATTGTATCCAGCACACTTATGACAATGGGCATGATGATGCTTCCACCCATGATGGTTTCACTGCCCTTTAAGATATTGTTATTCATTTTGGTTGACGGGTGGAATCTTGTTGTAAAGACCTTGATTGTCGGGTTTAATTAAGATTGAATACAAGAAACATTAACATAGATTGGAGGCGGGAGTGTGACTGAGGGCGATTTAATCAGTGTTGCGCAAAACGCGCTGACTTTGGCTATCACAGCCTCTGCTCCCATTTTAATAGTTAGTTTGGTAATCGGGCTTTTAATTTCAATATTTCAAGCCACCACTCAAATCAACGACCAGTCCATGGTGTTTGTCCCTAAAATCATAGGTGTTTTGGTTACCATTTTGGTAATCGGGCCATGGATGATGAATATGCTTGTGGATTTTACCAACAACTTGTTTATGCAAATAAATACGCTGGTGAAATAGTATGTTTGGATTGCCGACTTTGACGCAGGAGTACGTTGAAACCTTTTCTTTTGTTTTATTAAGGATTGTGGGGCTTTTTATAGCCTCCTCGGTGTTAAGCCGCAAAAATATACCCTTCATGGTTAGGGCGGCGCTGATTTTAACAACCACTTTCGTTTTAATGAATGTGGTGCCTCCTGTGGGAAATTTAAAAAGCGATAACCTTTTAACATTTTTTTTAAGCTGCACCATGGAAATGCTGTTGGGGATGGTTTTAGGCTATATCAATACATTAATCGTGTCCATAGCTTCCTCTGCGGGCATGATTGCGGATTTGCAAATCGGCTTTGGATTGTCGGGCTTTTTTGACGAGCTGTCCATGGGGCAGTACGCGATTTCAGGAAGCTTTTTTAGCGTGTTGTTTTTATTGTGCTTTTTTTGTGTGGACGGCCATTTAATGCTTATAAGAATACTGGCTGAAAGCTTTAACTATGTGGCGCCCGGGGCTGTCAGCTTTTCACAGGATTTAGCAATGGCAATACTTACATATTTTATCGGCAGCATAATTTTGACGCTGAAAGCAGCAATGCCCGTTGTGGCAGTGATTTTGGTCATAGAAGTATCATTGGGCATAATAGTAAAAACCATGCCCCAGATGAATGTCTTTATAGTGGGCATTCCTTTAAAAATACTGGTGGGGCTTGTGATGCTGTTTATCTTTTTGCCAGCGCTTATTATGCTTTTTAACGGCGCCATTGACTATATGTACACATGGCAGAGGACAATTTTTAGGGGAATGATTTAAAATGCCTCAAGCTAGCGGAGAAAGAACCGAAAAAGCGACCCCCAAACGGAGAAGGGACGCCAGAAAAAAAGGTCAGGTTGTAAAGAGCGTTGAACTCACCGCGGCAGTGGTGCTTTTGATGATTTATCTGGGCTTTTCAGCCTTTGGCCCGTTTATTATGGCGAACTTAAAAAGTTTTATGAGGGAATTCGTTTCAGGGACTTACTTTTCTTTGGGGGATAATTTTGGCGAAAACTATACCAGGATTTATCTTATTATACTAAAATATTTTGTAATAATCTGCGGGCCCATTTTGGCGATTGCGCTGTTTGGGGGCATATTGCTAAATTATCTTCAGGTGGGTTTTTTGTTTGAACCCTCCCTTTTGGCCATGAAGTTTAGTAAAATTAACCCCCTAAACGGGTTTAGGCGGATTTTTTCGTTAAGGTCGCTTGTAACCTTGCTACAGTCAAGCTTAAAACTTGCTTTGGTTGCGGCGGTTGTTTACAAGGAATTTGAAAAAAATTTTGTCACTATGACAAATTTAATAAATTTAAACATCGACGAAAGCGTAAGCGTGATGATTTCTTTAATTTCCACGATTTTGTGGAAAAGCGGGCTGACCCTCTTTATTTTAGGCGTCATTGACTACGGCTACTTAAGATGGGAACACGAGCGGGAATTGAGAATGACCAAGCAGGAAGTTAAAGAAGAATATAAACTTCTTGAAGGGGACCCGAAAATCAAAAGCAGGATAAAAACCGTACAAAGGCAAATCAGCATGAGAAGAATGATGCAGCACGTGCCTACGGCGGATGTGGTTATCACAAACCCCACCCACTATGCTGTGGCTTTAAAATATGATGAAAAGACTCACAACGCGCCAGTGGTAGTTGCAAAGGGACAGGATTATGTGGCTTTGAAAATTAAGGAAGTAGCCAAAGAACACGGCGTTTACATAGAAGAAAACAAACCCCTTGCCCAGTCCCTTTATAAGATGTGCGATATAGGTCAAGAGATACCTTCTGAGCTTTATCAAGCAGTTGCAGAAATATTGGCGTTTGTATATTCATTAAAGAAGTAATTTGGAGGCCTTGTAATGAAATTTGGCGATATTTCAATAGCAGTAATAGTTATTGCGGTCGTAATGCTAATCATCATACCGCTAAGCCCTGCGGTTTTGGACTTTTTATTGGTTTTAAACATCGCAGTTTCAATAACTATTTTGCTATCCTCTCTATATATGAAAGAGCCCCTTGAAATGTCAATATTTCCGTCATTGCTATTAATTACGACGTTATTCAGGCTTGCCCTTAACATTTCCTCCACAAGGCTTATCTTGGGAAACAACGGGAATGCCGGCGAAGTTATAAAAGCTTTTGGCAACTTCGTGGTTGGGGGAAACATTGTCGTTGGCTTTATTGTGTTTTTGATTATAATCCTTATGCAGTTTATTGTAATTACAAGGGGCGCCGAAAGGGTATCCGAAGTTGCGGCAAGATTTACCCTTGACGCTATGCCGGGTAAACAGATGGCGATTGACGCGGACTTAAACTCCGGGCTAATCAATGAAATGCAGGCGCAGGAGCGCAGGGCAAAAATTCAAAAGGAAGCCGATTTTTACGGGGCAATGGACGGTGCCAGCAAATTCGTTAAAGGTGACGCAATCCTAAGCATTATAACAACAATAATAAACTGTATCGGCGGAATTATCATCGGTATGGTTGCAGGGGAGATGGAACTTGGGCAAGTTGTTTCCACTTACATCCTTGCAACAGTGGGGGACGGGCTTGTCAACCAAATCCCCGCCCTTTTGATATCCACCGCCAGCGGTATTGTGGTTACCAAAGCCTCAAGCGAGGCGGGAATGGGGCAGGACTTAATCAATCAGCTTTTCAAAAACCCCCTTGTGCAAAACATGGCGGGGGTAACCTTGATTTTGATAGGCCTTGTGCCGGGGCTACCTAAAGTTCCGATGTTTTTATTGGGAGGGCTATTAATCTTTTTGGCAAACACCCAAAAAGCGAAGGTTACCGAAGTTGAAACCTACGACGATAGGGCCGAAGCCCAGGCGGAAGCCGCTGAGGACAGAAAACCTGAAAATGTTTATAACCTTCTTCACGTTGACCCCATAGAACTGGAATTTGGCTATGGGATAATCCCCCTTGCGGACTCTTCCCAAGGCGGGGACTTATTGGACAGGGTTGTTGCCATTAGGCGGCAGTGCGCATTGGAGCAGGGTTTGATTGTCCCGGTTGTAAGGCTTAGGGATAATATTTTGCTAAAACCCAATGAGTATGTAATTAAAATTAAGGGGAATGAAGTGGCCCGGGGCGAAATTATGCCGGATTATCTTTTAGCCATGACCCCCAATGAAATGGATGACGAAATTGAAGGCATAGATACCATAGAACCCGCCTTTGGGATTAAGGCAAAATGGATTTCAAAGAAAATGCGGGACAAAGCCGAACTTATGGGGCTTACTGTGGTGGACCCGCCCAGCGTGATTTCCACCCATCTTACCGAAGTGGTTAAAAAGTACGGCCATGAGTTATTAGGCCGTCAGGAAGTGCAGTCAATTATTGACACCGTAAAAGAAACCCATCCTTCCCTTGTGGAAGAAGTGGTGCCAAAACTGCTTTCTGTCGGCGAAGTGCAAAAAGTTTTGCAAAATTTATTAAAAGAAGGAATATCCATAAGGGATATGGTGACAATACTAGAAACACTGGGGGACTATGCGGCAATTACCCGCGATACCGATATTTTAACCAGGTATGTGCGGGAAAACTTAAAGCGCACGATTACCCAAAAGTATTTCCCCGAAGGGGAAGCTGACGTAATAACCATTGACCCGCAGCTTGAGCAGGCAATTGCCGAAAGCATCAGGCAGACCGAGGGGGGAACATTTTTGACCCTTTCCCCCGACATTATGCAGGGCATTCTTGCCGGAGTTCAAAAAGAATTAAACAGGCTTCTCCCCATGGGTATTTCCCCGATTATTTTAACAACGCCTACTGTCAGGTTGTATCTTAAAAAAATTGTGGAACAAATGTTTCCCGATTTAGCGGTATTAAGCTACAATGAAATTGAGCCTTATGTTCAAATCAAAGCCGTTGGGGTGGTGAATGCATAGTGTCTATTGTTAAAAGCTATATAGGGAACACTCAAAAGGAAGCCTTTGACAAAGTGAGGGCGGACCTTGGGGAAGAGGCTGTGATTATAAACACCCGCCTTATCAGGAAAAAGGGTTTGAAGAATTTGTTTAAAAAACCCCTTGTTGAAGTAACGGCGGTTGTTGACAATGTTACAGGGCATACCACAGCGATTGGGAGAAGAAGGGTTGACGGCCCTGTGGCAGGGTACCAGCAGCAAAAAGCCGCGCAAAGCGTGGATTACCAAAATGCAAATATTAAAAATGAAAAGCTTGAAAAGATTGAAAGGCAAATGATGCAGTTAAGCGAGCTGGTGTCAAAAGTATACCGCAAAATTGACGTCACGGATGAGTCAAAGCTTTTAGACGATGATTTGCATTATCTTTTTAGCACCTTCATCAAAAACGACATTGCGGAAGAATTTGCCTATGATATTATAGACAGGGTCAGGAAAAAACGGGATGAATTCCCCGATAGAACCATAGAGGAAATAGCCTGCGAAATCATAAAAAAGGATTTGGGGAAAGCCGAGCCTGTTAGGCGCAGGAAAGGAAAGAAAAATATTATGCTTTTTGTGGGCCCCACGGGGGTGGGGAAAACCACAACCATAGCGAAAATCGCCTCTATTTATGCCCTTGGCTCAAAGGCGAAAGTGGCGCTTATTACTGAGGACACATACAGGATTGGCGCGGTTGAGCAGTTAAAGATTTATGCCGATATTTTGGGAATTAATCTGGATGTCATATACAACCCCGAGGAAATTACGCAAAAGTTAGAAAGCGGCTGCGATATGTATTTAATAGACACAGCGGGGAAAGGCCCGAAGGATGAAAATTACCATCAAAACATGATAAAGCTGATAGAAGCGGCAAACCCGACGGAAATCTTTTTGGTGATAAGCGCGACCACGGCCTATGAAAACGCGGCAATGATTTTGGAAAATTACGGGTTTTTGCAGGACTACCGTTTGATATTCACAAAATATGATGAATACGGCAAGCCGGGATTTATTTACAACATAAAAAGGCTTTCCGGAAGGCCCATTTCATACATTACCGACGGACAAAACGTGGCGGAAGATATTTATGTTGCGGATACCCAAAAAATTGCGAAATCACTCTGTGAAAGATAAAACTACAAAAGGGGGAGCTAATTAAATGCAGGACCAGGCGGCCCAACTTCGTCAGATTGCGTCAAAACTCAGGCAGAGCAGGGAACAAAAACAAAAAAGCAAAACAAGGCTTGTTACCGTAACAAGCGGGAAAGGTGGAGTTGGAAAAACAAACTTTTCGGTAAATCTAGCCCTTTCACTTGCGAAGAGAGGATTTCGCGTTGTAATTATAGATGCAGATTTTGGGTTGGCGAATGTAAACGTGGTTTTAGGTGTCAGCACAAAGTATGACTTAACCCATGTTTTAAATGATGAAAAAACCATATTTGAGGTTATGACGGAAGGGCCGGGCGGAATAAAGTTTATTTCCGGCGGCGCCGGGTTTAGCGATGTATTTGAACTGTCCAGGGAAGACGTGGAAAAATACATTGAAAAACTCATGGTTTTGGAAGACGTTGCGGACATAATCATCATAGACACCGGGGCGGGGATTAACGAAGGGATTTTAAACTTCATAAAGGCAAGCCATGATATAATACTGGTTACAACCCCCGAGCCAACGGCGCTTATGGACGCGTATGCCCTTGTTAAAACCGTGGCCCATCAGGATTTTGACGTAAACTTCCGCCTTGTGGTAAATATGGCCCATTCGGTCAGGGAAGCAGAAAACACCATCACAAACTTTAAAACATTGGCAAAAACCTACCTTGGGCTTGACATCGACCCGTTGGGATATTTGATATATGACAAAGCGGTATCTGAAGCGGTACGGCAGCAAACGCCGTATATTTACAGTTTCCCAAAAAGCGAAGTTGCGAAAAATATGCAAAATATTGTCTTAAAATTTCTTGATGAGCCTGCCGATAATTATTATAAGAACAGCTTTTCAAGATTTTTGAGGAACTTTTTTTCGTCAAAATAGCAATAAGTTTACTAATTTTTAGTAGAAAAATATAACATTCTATAAATTGACAAAATCTAACGATTTATGTTAATCTATCACATAGCACATAATATGGAGGTAATTTTATGGCTGCAAGAGTGTTAATCGTTGACGATGCTGCGTTTATGAGGGCTTCTCTAAAAATGATGCTGGAACGCAATGGCTTTGAGGTAGTGGGGGAAGCGGACAATGGTGAAGCTGGGGTAAAAAAATATGAGCAGCTTCGTCCGGACATTGTTACAATGGACATTACCATGCCAAAAATGGACGGCATCAAAGCTTTGCAAGGCATAAAAGCCATAGACAAGAACGCGAATATTGTTGTGGTATCTGCCTTGGGCAAAGAAGATTTGGTTAGGGAAGCAATCATACATGGGGCAAAGGGTTTCATTGTAAAACCAATTAACGAAGAGCATTTGGTTAAGACACTAAACAAAATTGTATAATCATCTTTTGTCTAAAGGCAGGTTATGTTGTGGAAAGAATTCTAGGAGTCGGGGAGTATTACATATCAGGAAATCTGTCCGATATTATAAAAATATACGGTCTTGCTTCCTGTATTGGTCTTGTTTTGTATTGTCCAAGCATTAAAGTTTTAGCAATGGCGCATATATTGTTGCCAAATTCCGATATAAACCCGGACCTTAGCAAAATAAGTCCTGCGTATTTTGCGGATACCGGGGTTGATTTTTTGGTAAAAAGCCTTTTGACCAATTACCCCGTTACAAAAAATGATATTGTTGCCAGCATGTTTGGCGGCGCTGAGGCAAGGACTAAGACGGATTTATTTAATATTGGCGCAAGAAACGCACAAACCGTAAAACAAAAACTTGAAGAAAACGGCATTAAGCTTGCCCTGTCACATATCGGGGGCAATTATTCAAGGACAATAGAGGTTAGTGTCAGTACGGGGAAGGCAAAGCTTTATTTACAAAAATTTGACGTTTAATTAATTTAGGAGGATTTGAATGGGTAACAAATATATAGATAGTTTTACAGAAGGTTGCCAGCTTGTTTTGGAACAGTTTGGCATAAAGACTGAATCAGGCCCTGTAGTTTTGAGAAAATCTCCTTTCGGTGCAAGCGCCACAATAGTTGTAATAGGTATTGTCGGCGACCTTCACGGACAGTGTATGTTAAGCATTGAAGAAGATACGGCATGCTTTATTGCGTCAAAAATGATGGGCGATATGGATGTTGTAATGGATGAGGTCACAAAAAGCGCTATTGCGGAACTTACAAATATGATGGTTGGAAACGCGGTAACAATCCTCAGCCAAAAGAACGTCATGCTGGATATAACACCCCCGTCTGTTTTGACAGGCAATAACATTCACATTTCCACATCTTCCGCATCCCTTAGCATACCCTTTTTGTTAGACGGCAAATACAATATGGAATTTTGCATAAGCGCGAAGGAATTAAAACAATGACAAAATGATTTTATAAAGTCAAATGCATGGTACATAAGTACTGTGTATTTGACTTTATAAGAAATGGAGGTTAGAAAATGGGGTGGAATAAAAGGGCTTTTTTGTTGTTTTTAACATTTATAATGCTGTGCATAAATTTTGGCGGAATTTGCGTTTTTGCCGATACTGCCAATAATTTTTCCGCGCAAAGCGTAACCCCAAAAAACAACTCCACATTAAAGCAAGTGCCTGAAGAAATTGTTTTTACTTTTTCAAAGGAAATTGAAATAAACAAGGAATCCCTTTTTTTAGATATAATGCTTTATGATGAAAATGACAACCAGGTGGAAATTGAAACTAATATTTCAGGAAAAACCTTGACCATTGAAATTCTTTCAGACCTTTACCCCAACTTAAAATATACCGCCCTCATTCCCGCAGGGGCACTCCGTTACAAGGACAGCTCAAATTATGTAAACTCCCAGGTAATTTCAACTTTCAAAGTACAGGCCGAAAGTTTTACATATTCCCAAGCAAGCCCCAAAAACAAGGCCACAAATGTGGCCCTTGACACAAAATATGTGTATTTTACCTTTAAATACGATATTTCAATAAACGACGAAAGCCTCTTTTCAAAAATCTATGTCAGGGACAGGTCAGGCAAAATCGTAAGCACGGGCGGCGAAATAGTAAACAATATTTTGCAGTTTAAAATTACCCAGCAGCTTGCGCCCTACACTACATATTATGTGAATATCCCCAAAAACACATTGAAATTTGACTATGAAAAAGCAAAAAGCGACTTTATGGTAAACAGCGAAATCAATCTGTCCTTTACAACGGTAAGCGATTCCACAAAGCCTAAAGTTATTAGCGACTCAGCTAACGGCTACATTGATGTGAATTCCACCATAACGGTCAGGTATGATAAGCAGATTAAGCTTGCGAAGGACAAAAACAAAATCACCCTGACAAAGTCAAACGGCGCAAAAGTCGCGGTGGATGTATATGTTTCAGAAAGCGGCAATGAACTTGTAATCGTTCCGCAAAACCGCCTTGACCAAAAATCAAGCTATACTTTATATATCCCAAACACAGCGGTTTATGACATATACATGAATCATCCGTCTTCCAATTACACAATGAAATTTCAAACCGGGATCGATCTTACCGGCCCCAAAATCATGGGGGCTAGCATTCCTGAAGGCGAAAAAAATGTTCCCATAGGGACTTCTGAAATAAAAGTCAGGTTTGATGAAAAAATAAAGTATTCTGCAAATTTCAGGGATATTGCTTTAGAAGGGCCAAAGGGAAAGGTTAGCGTAAAAAACAGGGTATCGGGCGACACATTAATCATTGAAATCCAAAGCGTGTTGGAAGAAGGAAGCCCCTACACCCTTTCCATCCCGCCCGACGCCGTAATGGACGAGGAAGGAAACAGGTTTACCGAAGGGTTTTTGTTAAGTTTTACCACATATGATTCGGGCGGCGAAGGGCCAATAAGCATTACAAGCATTGACAAACAGGACCCCATGGAAATTGACGCGGGCATATCCTTTGAAGACGCGGCAAACTTTTTGCTTCCCTATGAAGTGGGGGTTACATTATCCGATAAATCCAGAACCACTTTGCCGGTTGTGTGGGAAAGCTCAAGCCCGGCCTATAACCCCCAAAATCCTGCTAATTACACAATAAAGGGAAAGTTAGTGCTTAGGGACAACATAGTTTTGTCAAAGCAGCTTATCCCCACAATTGTGGTAACCGTAATTGACAGGGAAGCGCCGGTTTTTCCCGATACTAAAATTACTTTTTCAAATACCACCGACACTTCCACCCGCTTAATCTTTACAGAAGCGGAAGATGACAGCCAGATTAAGGATTACACCATTGAGTTTAAGGTGGCGGGACAGGTTAAAAAGTCGGCTAAAGTGAACTACACAAAGCTTTCGAGAATGTCCGACGATATAAACAACCCCAACTATAACAAATTGTACTATGACATGACGGGGCTTACGCCTTCCACCAACTACACCGTTCAAATCTGGGCGCAGGATATTAAAAATAACAAAAGCCTCTATCCTGCGGAAGGAAATGTGAGGACATCCGCAAAAGCGGGCACCAGTTCGGGAAGGACTTCGTCAAATACCCAAAACCCAAGCAGAAACACAAAAAATGATGACGAAGATGATTATGAAGATGATTATGATGATTTTTACAGGGTAAGGTTTGCCGACCTTGACGGATATGAATGGGCACGGGAGGCAATCTTGTATTTGGCGGATGAAGGGATAATTAAAGGCACAAGCGAAAACACTTTCTCCCCCGGGGCAAATATAACAAGGGCGGATTTGACGGTGTTGATAACAAGGCTGTTTAACATAAAAAATTCCACAACGGACAATTTTTCCGACGTGGACAAAAACGCCTATTATGCCCCCATGGTGGGCGGGGCTAAAAAAGCGGGGATTGTGTTAGGCGGTCTAAATAACACCTTCAACCCCAAAGGCTTTATCACAAGGGAAGACATGTTTGTGATAATCGTCAGGGCCATAGATTTGCAGGGTTATAAATTTGAAAAACGGGCGGACATTTCTACTTTTTATGATTTTACTTCGGTTTCGGATTACGCGCAAGACGCCGTAAGCCGCTTGGTTGGCGCAGGAATTGTAAAAGGGGACAATAACTACTTGAGGCCAAAATCCTATGCCACACGGGCGGAGGTTGCGGTGCTATTGAAAGCCATAATTGACAAGGTGTTAAATTAAATATAAAAAAAGGGACTTTTATAAGTCCCTTTTATTCATTTATAAAGTTAATCAAGGTTTCATTGAACTTTTCCCGTTCGTCGTAGAACACCCCATGGCCGCTTTGTTCAAAGGTATATAATTTTGAATTTTTTATCCCTTTTTCAAGTTCCAGCGCAAACTCATAGGGGCAAACCTGGTCGTGCCTGCCGTGGAATATCCCGCAGGGCACGGTGATTTCCTTTAAGTCATTGCTTAAATCCTCTTTCCCTAAACTTTCTGCCGATTTTATTGTCCCGATGCCTGAGGCGTCAAAATTTATTGAGTTAAACCAAGTCCTGAACGGCTCGGATACGGGATTGTAAAAAAAGTTTTTGCCAAAGTCCACCACCGCCTGCGGGCGGTCGGCGTTAAGGTTTGAAATAATTTGGTCAAGCTGTTCTTTTGTTATGCCATAGGAATAGCCCTCTCTTTGAATGAAGGAAGGAGCAGCTGCGCCAACTAAGATGAGTTTTTTGATGCGGTATTCCCTAAAGCGTGCCATGTACCGAATAACAATTGCTCCTCCCATTGAAAACCCGCATAAATATATGTCACGCAATCCCATTGCGCGGATTACCCTGTATATATCATATGCAAATTCGTCATATGAATATTCACCCCATGGCGCGCTGGACGCGCCAAATCCCCTTAAATCAATGCTGACACAGCGGATATCGTATTTTGGCAGCACGTTTAGCTGGTATTCATACATCCTGTGGTCCAACGGCCAGCCGTGCACCAAAAACAAACATTTCCTGCCTGCGGGGTTTAGGTCGTATACCGCAATTTTTACCCCTCTTTCAGTTTGTATGTAAAACATTAAAACCTCCCCTTTTTGGTCTTACACAATAATATTTATGCAAAAAAGGCCAATTAATGATAAAAATTTTAAATGAACTTAATTTATTTTGGGAGCATATTTTATAAATATGCTCCTTTATTTTTGAGAATAAATTAAATTTAGGAAAGTAGGGGTAAAAATTGTATTTAAGCTTCTTTGAAATCGCAAAACATTTAAAAAATTTTATTGAAAGCGAAAGGCCAAAATCCATTTTATTTGTGGGGGAAAACTGCGAAGGCTATATGAGATTTTCAAAATCCCTGGCGTTTTCCGTGGGTGAAATTGACACAAGCCTTGCAGGCCTTGAGAATTTACCCGACGAAAAATACCATATGGTTTTTGCCCAAATAAACATGGACGGTTTTGAAAATGAAAAAGTGCTAAATGTAATTTCCTCCTTATTAAACTGCGCGGATAAGGTATTATTCATGGTTTTGCCGTACCTGAGCAAGATTAATCTGAGGAAATTCCACCCCACCTTGTTTAAGGACTTTGATTTTACCTATACCGTATTTGATACGGTGTATGGGAAATATCAAATTTATATATTCTACCCGCAAAAGGAAGCTACCCAAAAGGGGTATTTAAATGTCAGGGAACTTCCCAAAGCAAAGACAAAGCGGATTTTAAAAATAGGGTATTTAATCCCCCATCAGGGGTTGACCGGCGGGCTAAAATCACTGCTTGAGCAAATGAGAAAAATGAAAAGGCTGGGCCATGAGGTCTACGCGATTTATGTATCCGACAAGGAAGAATCCGCAATCCCGTCATGGAGCGACATTGATAAAGAAAGGGATATTTCAGGCGAAATTATAATTAAAAACCTTGAGGAAGCGGACTATTTGGATTTGGACGTTTTAATGATTGGGTTTATGACCCAGATTGCAAGGGATTTTAAGATAAAAACCGTCTACTGGGAACAGGGGTACCCGATTTTGTACGGGGACTATGGCAGGATGATCCCGTCAAATGACCAGTACAGGGAATATATTAAAAATCCCTACACCAAAATCATTTATTACCTGTCCGTTTGCGACATTGTAAGAGATGTTTTGTACGCCCGCTACCGCATTTGGGCTCCGGTATTGTATAACGGGATTGATGTTAACTTTTATCACCCTAAGGATGACAAAGAATTTTCAGGCACCATTTTGCTTGTGGGAAACCCCTACCAGCCTTTTAAAAACTTTGACTTTGCCTTTCGGGTGTTAAATAAGCTATATGACAAAAGCAAAAACTTCAAAGTTAAATGGGCCTGCCAATACCAGCCGCAGCTTCCCGCGCACAGGTTCCCGCTGGAATACGTTGTAATGCCAAAACAAAACGAACTTGCCAAAATATACCGCGAAAGTGATATATTCTTTTTCACATCCCTTTATGAATCCTTCCCACTGCCACCCATTGAGGCGATGGCTTCAGGTCTTGCGGTGGTTTCAACGGACTGCGGGGGGATACATACTTATGCAAAAAACGGCGAAAACGCGCTGTTAATAAACCAGGAGGATGTGGACGGCGCGGTGGGGGCGCTTTTTGACCTGTTGGAAGACGGCGCTTTAAGGAATAACCTATCCCGCCGCGCAAGGGAAAGGGCGATGGAATTTTCGTGGGATATAGTGGCAAGGGATTTGGAAAATTATCTTTTGACAATTTGTGGAGGGCAATATGATTAAAAATTTTGAAACCGTAATGGCGGCATTGTCCGGCAGCGGCCCTGTTACCGCGCAAATTGAGTTTTCAAATTATGAAGATATTTTTATAAGGCCGGATGTACTAATTGATTTATTAAAGGGCAAAAAAGTGGTGCATTTAGGCTGCACCGACCATATCCAGCTGATTGATTATAAAATCAGGGAAGGGCAGTTTTTGCACAATTTGATAACCTGCGTTTCTAAAAAGTGCATAGGCATTGACATAGATACCGCGGCAATTCAAAAGCTAAAGGAATACGGCATTACAAATGTCTGCTATGGGAATATTGAGAAAGGCTCAATAAAGGAAATAAAAGAGGACAAATGGGACTACCTCTTAATGGGGGAAGTATTGGAGCACACCGACAACCCTGTTTTGTTTTTAAAAAGGATTAGGGAAAATTATAAAGATTATATAGATAAAGCAATCATTACCGTGCCTAACGCTTTCGGGCTGCCGTTTCTTTCAAACGCCTATGGGAAAGGGCTGGAAGAAGTAAATTCCGACCACCGCTACTGGTTTACTCCCTATACTTTGCTAAAAGTCGCCCACAGGGCGGGGCTTGGGTTTATTGACTTAATCATGTGCGTTTATGAAAACTCCAAAAACTTAATTTATTTTAACAAAGACACGTTTAAGCAAAAGCCCCTTCTCATGGACACTATAATTCTGGTTTGTAAGCTTTAAAAAATATAAACCCCTCCCTCATTTTTAAAATATTTTTAGCATATATTTTATAAACTAAAACATTTAAAGAGGGAAAGGGGTCATTATGCTTAAAATATCCGACTTCCGTCAAAAAGAGGTCATAAATATAAAAGACGGCCGCAGGTTAGGGTTTGTCACCGATGTGGAACTAAATTTGGAAAGCGGAAGAATTGATTCCATAGTTGTGCCGGGGCCTGCCAGGCTTTTGGGCTTTTTTGGGCAGAGCGAGGATATTGTAATCCCATGGGATAAAATCCACAAAATCGGAGACGATATAATTTTGGTGGAATATGACGAAACCCAGTACCGCAGGAGAAAATAGCATATATAAAAAAGCCTTGTATAAAAACAAGGCTTTTAATATTTGATTGGGGCTTTTATATCCCTGAAATCATCCACTTCACCGGTCAATTTATACCCGTTTTTAGCTAATACCTCTAAAAACAGCCTTAAATTTTTTTTGAATTCCGAGTTTTCATTCCCGATTGATTTTACAAAGCTTTGATACGCCTCTTTTGCCTTTTCATTCATTTCTTTTGTCCCGTAATCAAAAAGCGGGGTGTTGTTTGAGCCGTAAAAAGTAATTGCCTGATACTTTTCAAATAAGTCAGAAATGAATTTTTCCCCCTCAAAGCCAGGGTATTTTTTAAGAAAGCTTTCACATCTTATTGCCCTGTTTAAAACTTCCTCATAGGGTATCACCAAAGCCGCGTCCTTTAGCGGCACTTTATCGGATTCAGCCGAAAGTATTTCAATAAATTCCAAAGCGTCTTCGTTTAAATATTCTTTGTATTTTTTATAAACCCCATAATCTAAAATGGGAAAATACATGCCCTCGGACATATCAATTCTGTAACCGTATTCATACGTGGCTTTGACTAAATCCGCCACCTCTTTGTTTTCAATGTCTAAAGCCCCGTTTTCAATTTTTGAAGTATCATTTCCTAAAACATTATAAAGGATTTCCTGCACGCTTTGAGAAAAATAGTTTTCTTCAAAGGTTTTCAAAAAGGAATCCTGATAATTTATTTGGGCAATTATTATTTTTGTAAAATCATCCCTAGGGATATCCCCTGCGTGTTGGTCAATGTATGAAAAAAGCTCTTTGGGGTTTTTTGCCTCAGGAATCATTGAAGTAAATTCGGTATAGTATTTTCCCTCCGACTCTTTTTGTTCTTTTGGCAAATCAGGGCTTTTTACGCATGAAGCCATAATTAAAACCATCAGCAAGGGAAGCAACGCTTTATATAATTTCAATTTCTTTCCCCCTTTTTTATTTTAATAGTTATATTTTGTTATCTTTTTTTGTATTTATGTTAAAACCCAATAAACAAAAACAGCGGCTTTTGGATTTCCAAAAACCGCTGCTGGTGCCGGAGACCGGGGTCGAACCGGTACGGTGTTTTACCACCGCAGGATTTTAAGTCCTGTGCGTCTGCCTATTCCGCCACTCCGGCATATCTTACTGACTTGCACATTATAGCAAAGTCTTTTTCATTTGTCAATTACTTTTTAAAATTTTTTAAAACGGGGCTTGCTAATCCCGGGTTTATTGACTTTTAATTGACAATGTAGTACAATTTATAAAAACAGGATAATTTTTTTAATATTTATTATTTGTTGGCAAAAACGCAATTATTCAGCCAGATAGGAGGTACAGCATGAAAGAAGTGAGGATGGACGTAGGGGATAAAATATCCATTAAATTCCAGCTTTCGGACGGCACGATATCATCTATTTCCTATACAAGCAGGGTTGAAGAAGTTTTGGCTAAGGACGAATATATTATAAGCTCCCCGACAGGCACGGATATGTCAAAATGGGTTGGGAAGAACATTCAAATAGTACTTCCCAAGCCGGGGACAGCGTACACATGTATGGCAAATATTTTGGAACAAAAGGCGGAAAGGAATGTTTATTCCTTTGTTATAAGACAGGTTTCGGAATTTGTGAAAGAGCAAAGAAGGGAATACTACAGGCTTAAAGCAAGCCTTAGGATAAAGGTTAACACTGTTGAAACCAGAACCATTGATATCAGTGGAAACGGGGTGGCTTTCAAATTTTCAATGGAACTTAAAAAAGGGGAGGAAATAAAAGGAACAATATATTTTGATAAAATCCCCATTGAGTACAGGGCGATTATAGTTAGGTGTAACAGCGTACCTCCTCAACAAGGCGAACCGGGATATTACAGGGTCAGCGCGAAATTTATTGACATGGAAACCAAAGAACAGGACGCGATTTTAAAGTACATACATGAGTGCCAGCTTGAGCAAATCAGGCGTGAGCGCGGGTTTTTCGGGTTTATTTTTAAATAAGGCTTTTCATAAAAAATTATGCGGGGCAAAGCCCCGCTTTTTTTATGCACAAAATCGGCCCTTTTGCATACCTTGATAAAAGAAAGTATTCCTAAAGCTGTAATAATAGCGAATTTTCAAACATATTAATTAAGTATATGAAGGGAGATATAATATGATAGAAAAATTTTTGCAAAATTTATCTAAAATGGACCCCGCTAAGTTGAAAGAAGGCGTCAAAATGGCGGAAGAATTTGCGAAAACCAAGGAAGGCCAGGAAATTTTAAAATCCTTAAAAAATAAAGACGAGTTGTTAAAAACCATTAAGAAAATCAATCCTCAAAACGGAATAAGCCCTGATGAGCGGGATAAATTGATAAACGAACTAATGGATAACCCGGAAATTGTGAAAAAAATCAGCAAATATCTAAAATAGGGGGGGTTTATATGAGCAATACTGAAGAAAACATCAAAAAACTCTTAAGCGACCCTGAAGTTGTGGATAAGGTAAGCAAACTTATCGCAAACATAAAAGGCGAAGAGGAAAAAGAGGAATTTCAAACAAACGATTTAGCAATACCCGATGATATAAAAATTGAATCTCCCAAAGTAGAAGATAGCCAGATTAATAAAATCAGCGAGGTGTTATCCTCAATTTCCAATAAAAACGACCCGCACATGAATTTGCTGATGGCGGTAAAACCCTACTTAAGCGAAAGAAGAAAAGCAAAAATGGACCACGCGATAAAAATACTGCAAATCGGAAGGCTTTTTTCCAATCTTGACTTATTTAGAAAATAAGTAAGGGAGGTTTAATATGTATAGAAGGTATTACACCCCTTACGAAAGTACGTTCCCTGAAAACAACGAAAACTCAAATCAGGATTTGGACAATAACAGCAAAATTGAAGAAAACTCCCAGCTAATAGTGCCGGAAAAGCGGACGGAGGACGATACCCCCGCAATCAGGGGACTGAGGCCAAACCCGTTTAGCTTTATGTCAAACTTAAAAGTTGACGACATAATTTTAATCGCCTTAATTATTATCCTGCTCATGGATGATGTGGAAGACAAAACCATTTTAATTGTTTTAGCGTTTTTATTTATTGCAGGGTTTATTGACATATGATACATACAAAGCGCATCTGCCGATGCGCTTTTTAATTTATGAAATTTGTGTGAACTAAAAAAAGGCTGGTATTTCAACACGCGAAAGGCACCCAAAAAACTGATTTGGATAAGATTATATAGCGGTATAACTTGCTTTTTTATATAAAAAATTCTATAATAGTGATTAGGCTGATTAATTTAGCAAAATCTGAAAACGGGTTGTGATCGAGTGGTTACGGAGAAGGCAAAGGCGAAATTTGTTGATGAAATTCCTAACGAGGTTATGAGCCTTCTTGAAAAAGAAGGCGTAAAAAAAGAAGACATACTGTTTTTTGCAAAGAGCGACTTAAATAAGGACGGTTATTTCTGCGACAATTACGCGGCGCTCACAAATGAGAATTTATATGTAATTGAGAATAACGCAATAATGGCATATCCTTTGACAAAAGACGTGAAATTCAACAATGAAAACCTGATTGCCACAGGCAGCATTGTCTTGACCAGGGACGGGGAGGACTTCCCAATAATTTCATATACCAATACATACATGCGCAAATTCGGTCATTTAGCAAGGCTTGCCACAAAAATCGTTGAAGGTATGCCTTTAAGCGATGATGATTTTGACATTGATTTAGGTGAGGAATTCTGCCCTAAATGCGGAAGCAGGCTTCCCAGGAACAACCGCCTTGCGTGTCCCAAATGCTTAAACAAAAAGGCGCTATTTTTAAGGGTGCTTTCATACCTTCCCCGCTACAAATTTGAATTGTTTTTGGTGTTTTTATACATCTTCCTTTCCTCCATGATATCCCTTGTCCGCCCCATTGTGAGCGGGAGATATCTGTATGACGAGGTTTTAACCCCGGGAGGAAGGTTTTACGGCCAGATTATATCCATTGTTTTAGTGTTAATTGTTTTAGAGGTAGCGTCGGTTTCAATTACGATTTTAAGGGGTAGAAACCAGGCGGGGCTTTCGGCAAAGATTATTTATGATATAAAACTTGAGCTCTTTTCTGCCATGAGCAAGCTTTCCATGTCTTTTTACAACTCAAAGCAGACCGGAAGCCTAATGACAAGGATAAATAACGACGCTCTGGATATCCAATACTTCTTAAACTACGGCGTTCCCGACTTTGTGGTAAACGCCTTGACGTTAGTTTCAATCACAGTAATTATGTTTATGTTTAACCCCCTTTTAGCCATATTCGTATTTTTGCCCGTGCCTTTGATTGTCTACATGACAAGGCGGGTAATACCCAGGTTTCACAAATTAAAGTGGGCCACATGGGTGAGAAACTCAAGGCTCAATTCCTTAATTAACGACTCTTTGTCAGGGGCAAGGGTGGTTAAGGCTTTCGGTAAGGAAAGCTCGGAAATAAACAGGTTTAAACAGTATAACGAAAACCTTCTTCAGGCCCGCCTAAAGGAAGGCTATAACGGGGCAAGGACATTCCCTGTTTTTTCATACATTATGAATATCGGTGGGCTTTTTGTCTGGAGTTTTGGCGGCTACAGCGTAATATCAGGGATTATGACCTTTGGTACCTTGATGACCTTTATCGGATACCTTGGCATGATTTACGGCCCCATTGACTATATGGTACACACCTTTGACTGGTACACCAACTGCATGAACTCAGCCCAAAGGATTTTTGACATAATTGACCGCAAAAGCGACGTGCCGGAGTCCCCGAACCCAGTAAGAATGCCAAACATTAAAGGGGATATCACTTTAAAAAACGTCTACTTTGCATATGAGCCCAACAAAAACGTGTTAAAAAATATCAATTTGGAAATAAAGGCAGGTCAGATGATAGGCCTTGTGGGCCATTCCGGGGCAGGCAAAAGCACCATTACAAATATTATCACCCGTCTTTATGATGTGGATGAAGGGGAAGTTTTAATAGACGGGGTGAACATTAAGGATATAGATTTAAACGATTTAAGAAGCCAAATCGGCATGGTTTTGCAGGAAACCTTCCTTTTTTCAGGGACCATTGCCGAAAACATAGCCTTTGCAAGGCCTGACGCCACAAGGGAAGAAATCATAAAGGCGGCAAAACTTGCAAACGCCCATGAATTCATCATGCGCCTTCCCGACGGCTATGACACGGTAATCGGAAAGAGAAACACAAATCTTTCGGGCGGGGAAAGGCAGAGGATTGCCATTGCGAGGGCAATTTTAGTAAACCCCAAAATCCTTATTTTAGACGAGGCCACCGCCTCCGTTGACACCGAAACCGAACGCCAAATCCAGGAGGCGCTGCAAAACCTAATAAAAGGGCGCACCACAATCGCCATAGCCCACAGGCTTTCCACACTGAAGGACGCGGATAAAATCGTGGTGATTGAGCATGGCGAAATCAAGGAAATGGGAACACAGGAAGAACTGATTAAACTTGACGGTATTTATAATAAAATGCTAAACCTGCAAAAAGAAGCGCTAAAAATTAAAGGCGAAGAGCTTTTATGAAAGGAATGACCAGAAATGATGGAGCCAAGCATTAAAGAAGCGGTGGATATAAACTATTTAAGGCCGGATAAAACCAAGTTTTATAAAACCCCGGGCGGGTTTTTAGGCGTGATAGTTGACGGCAAGGACTACAAGCGCATTGAAACCTACCGCTGTTTTCCCATTAAAAATGAAAATAAATACATAAGTATCAGGACTTTTGAAGAGGAAATTGGGATAATTGAGGACTTAAATGAGTTTCCGCCCGAGCAGAGGGAACTTATAGAAGAAGAACTGGAAAAACGCTATTTCATGCCAAAAATATTAAGCGCAAAATCCATAAAAGAGGAATTCGGCTACTCCTACTGGGATGTTACCACCGACAGGGGGGATAGGAATTTCACGGTCCATGACATATCCTCAAACATGATTGTAAAGCCTGATGGCTCAATCATCCTCATGGACATTGACGGAAACCGCTACTTTATTGAAGACATTGAAAAAGCTGACGACAAAATCAGAAAAATCCTTGATTTATGGCTGTAAGGTGAGAGAGGCTTGATAAATAATGAAGTATAACAAGTTGCCGCTTGAATATGAAGCGTGTTTGTTTTCCCACCTAAATGGTGAGGAAGTTATATATTATACCAAAACCGACTTAAATGAAAGGTTAAGCTATCAGGAAGGGTTTATCGCAGTTACCAAAAGCCGCATATTTGTCGCGTATGACAAAAGGCTTGAGGCAATATATAACATTTTTGATTTTGACTCTTTTGAGTTTTTGGAACTTCAAACCAGCGGGGCGATAGTGGGCAAACGCGGGGATGAGGACTATGTAATCTGCCGCTGCTCAATGGAATACATATCCTTGTTTTCGTACCTTTATAACGCCATAACCGAAATACTGGCGGGGGAAGTTCCGATAATTGACACGGATGAAAGGGAGAGGCGCTGCGAAAAATGCGGCCGGGCTTTTTCCCGCCGCACAAATGTGTGCTTAAACTGCCTTGACAAACGCGGGATTTTCAAAAGGCTCTTTTTAATCGCAAGGCCCTGCTGGCCTTTGTACGGATTAATTATCTTTACCTTTTTCCTAAATTCCGCGATAATGCTTGTAAACCCTTATGTGAACCAGATTTTAATTGACGACTGCTTAAGAAATTTTCAAAATAAAAACGTAAAGCTCCTTGTTTTGTGCGTTATCGCCATGGCGCTTTTAGGTATATCTTCCACGTTAATATCCATACTAAGAAGTGTGGTTACAACAAAAGCCTCAAGCACTTTAAGCCGCGACTTAAAGGCGCTTTTGTATGAAAAAATCCAAAACCTCTCCATAAGCTCATTGGATAACCGCAAAGTCGGGGACTTGATGAACCGTATAAACGGCGACACAAACCGGCTTCAAAGGTTTATCCAGGACGTGCTTTCAAACGGGGTAAACGAAATCTTTTTATTGGTATGCGTGGCAATACTTTTATTCTTTTTAAACTATAAAATGGCGCTTTTAATTGTTGTGCCAATGCCTTTTGTATTCACCATTGTGTATAGGCTCCGCCACAAGATACGAAGAAGGTTCCAGGTTGAAAACAGGCTAAATGACAGGCTAAATTCCAAATTAAACGACATACTAAAAGGGATTAAGGTAGTAAAAGCCTTCGGACAGGAAGAAAGGGCCATTGAGTCCTTTAAGCAGGACGCGCTTACAGTGAGGAATGCCACCAGCGACAACGAAAAATACTATACTTTGGTATTTAACATCATTAGGTTTGTAATCGGGTTTGGCTCTTTCTTTGTCATGATTTACGGCGGCAATCTGGTGTTAAAAGGCGAAATGACCATAGGGGAGATGACCAAATTTTCAACCTACGCGGGATATCTCTACGGAAGGCTTAACTGGTTTTCATTCCTTCCCCGTTGGATTAGCGAGGCTGTAACCAGCGCGCAAAGATGTTTTGAAATCATGGACGAGCAAAACGAAATTGTGGACACAAAATATCCGAAAGCCAGCGAAATTAAAGGGGAAGTTGAGCTTAAAAACATAACATTCGGTTATAAAGCATACCAGGCAGTGGTAAAGGATGTCAGCCTGAAAGTTAAACAAGGTGAAACAATAGGTATTGTGGGCCATTCCGGCGCGGGAAAGAGCACAATAATAAATCTGCTAATGCGTCTTTATGACGTTCAGCGGGGAAGTATCCTAATCGACGGCGTTGATATCAGGGATTATAAGCTTGAGGACTACAAAAGGCACATTGGCGTGGTACTGCAGGAAACCTTCCTCTTTTCGGGAAGCATCATAGACAATATCCGCTACGCGCGGCCTGACGCCACAATTGATGAGTGCATAAGGGCCGCAAAAATCGCCAATGCCCATGACTTTATCGTAAAATTCCCAAACGGATATGACACATATGTCGGTGAAAACGGGTACAGGCTTTCAGGCGGCGAAAGGCAGAGAATTGCGATTGCAAGGGCGATTTTAGCAAATCCCAGAATTTTAATTTTGGACGAAGCCACCGCCTCCGTTGACACCGAAACGGAAAACCAAATCCAGCAAGCGCTTGCCCGTGTAACAAAGGACAGAACCACCTTTGCCATCGCCCACAGGCTTTCAACCTTAAAAAACGCCGACAGGATTATGGTTATGGACAAGGGAAGGCTTGTGGAATTAGGTACCCATGAGGAATTAATGCTTAAAAAGGGCAAGTATTATAAATTGGTTGAAGCACAGCAGAAGATGAACGCGCTTACCAACCCCTTCGACCAAGCGCGCCACATGGGGGGAAGGCCCCATGGCGGCAGACCGTTTAGAAAATAATTTTTAAAAAATTAGGAGGGCTTATGACAAAGATTAAGATTTTTGTTGATTCGGCAAGCGACATTACAAAAGAAGAGGCAGAAAAATATGATATAACCGTAGTACCCCTTACCGTTACTTTTGACGGGGAAAACTTTATCAAGGACTTTTACGATTTTGATCATGACGAGTTTTATAATAGGATGATCAGTTCCCCCACTATGCCAAAGACCAGTCAGGTGCCACCCCATGTTTTTAAAGAATATTTTGAAAAAAATATGGAAGGATATGACTGCGGCATTTGTTTCACTCTCTCCGGCGTCTCCAGCGGAACATGCCAAAGCGCAAGAATCGCGGCGGATGAATTGTGGGAGGAAAAGGGGATTGATATTAAAGTTGTGGACACCCATTCCTTTTCCTACGTTTACGGCGGCCCTGTGGTGTTGGGGGCTAAAATGGCGCAGGAAGGCAAGGACAGGGACGAAATTATAAAGACGGTTTTGGATTTAACCCAAAACACCACCGTTTACTTTTTAGTGGGCGATATTGAATTCCTTAAAAAAGGCGGGAGGATTAACCTTGCCACATTGGTTATCGGAAAACTTTTGGAAATTAGGCCGGTTTTGACCATTAAAGACGGGCTTATCGCGGCGTGCGACAAAATCAGGGGCAACAAGAAATTGGCGGACAAACTCTTGGACATCTTTGAAAAGAATGGCTACGACCTAAATGACAAAGACGTGATAATTGAGCATTCCTGCCTTGATTTATCAAGGGTTGAGGAGACGAAAGAGGCGCTTTATGCGCGGTACAAGCCAAGAAGCCTCACCATTGTTAAACTAGGAGCCACAATCGGTTCCCACGCGGGCCCGAACGTTACCGCTTTTTTGGTTAGAGGCTAGATATGGTAATTTATTAAAAATTATTGTAAGTAATGGAAAAAGAATGTTACATATTTCACAAATTTTTTAAAAGTTTATTTTATCTATTGAAATGGATAGTAAAATTATATATAATAATGTGTGGCTTAAAATTGGGCATTATTGTCTATTAAAAAATAAATAGGGGAGACTTAAGAATGAATAAAAAAACAATAAAGGATATTGATGTATCTGGTAAAAAAGTTTTAGTCCGATGCGATTTTAACGTGCCATTGGATCAAGAAGGCAATATAACTGATGACAATAGAATCAGGGGCGCTCTTCCGACAATTGAGTACCTCATTGAAAAGGGCGCAAAAGTCATCCTTTGCTCCCACATGGGAAGGCCAAAGGGCGAGTTTAACCCCAAATACAGCCTAAAAGTTGTTGCTAAAAAGCTTTCGGAGTATTTAAACAAAGAAGTTAAAATGGCTGAAGATGTAATCGGCGAAAGCGCAAAATCCATCTGCGCGTCCTTAAAAGACGGTGAAGTTGCCCTATTGGAAAACGTAAGGTACCACAAGGAAGAAGAAAAGAATGACCCCTCTTTTGCAAAAGAACTTGCAAGCCTTGCTGACATATTTGTAAACGACGCTTTCGGCACCGCCCACCGCGCCCATGCTTCCACCGCGGGCGTTGCGGATTACTTGCCGGCGGTTGCGGGTTTTTTAATCCAAAAGGAAATTGAAATCATGGGCAAAGCCCTACAAAATCCTGAAAGACCGTTTGTTGCAATACTAGGCGGCGCGAAAGTTAGCGATAAAATCGGCGTAATTGAAAACTTAATTGATAAAGTGGATACCCTAATCATCGGCGGGGGAATGGCTTACACATTCTTGAAGGCAAAAGGCTATGGCGTAGGCACATCAATCTGCGAAGAAGACAAACTTGACCTTGCTAAAAGCTTAATGGCTAAAGCGGAAGAAAAGGGAGTAAAACTTCTATTGCCCGTTCAAAACGTGGTTGCGAAAGAATTTTCCGCTGACGCTGAAAGCAAGGTAGTTCCAAGCGACCAAATCCCTGACGACTGGATGGGAGTGGACATCGGGCCTGAAACCGTAAAGCTATTCTCCGATGAAATTAAGAAAGCAAAAACCGTAATCTGGAACGGCCCCATGGGCGTATTCGAGTTTCCGCGCTTTGCTGAAGGTACAAAGGCAATTGCAGCGGCTGTAAGCGAAGTTGACGGTACAACAATTATCGGCGGCGGCGACAGCGCGGCGGCAGTTGAGCAGCTAGGCTTTGCCGATAAAATGACCCACATTTCAACAGGCGGCGGGGCAAGTTTGGAATTCTTAGAAGGTAAAATATTGCCGGGCATCGCATGTCTTGAGGACTGCGATGCAAAAAAAAAATTAGCGGCCGGCAATTGGAAAATGAATAAAACCCCAAGCGAGGCCTATGAACTTGCGTTAAAGATGAAAGAGGAATTGGCGGACGCAAAACATGAAGTGGTTTTGTGCCCACCCTTCACAGCCCTTTCTGAAGTAATTAAAGCGGTTAAAGGCTCCAATATTTCGGTTGGGGCACAGAATATGCACTTTAAAGACGAAGGGGCATACACCGGGGAAGTATCCGCTAAAATGCTTGTGGATTTAGGGGTTAAATACGTTATCATCGGCCACTCCGAAAGAAGGCAGTACTTCAACGAAACCGATGAAACGGTAAACCTAAAGATGATTCAGGCGTTAAAATATAACCTGATACCCATCCTTTGCGTTGGCGAGTCATTGCAAGAGCGGGAAGACAATGTTACCTTTGACTTAATCCGCGCCCAGATTAAAAAGGCGTACAAGAACATTTCAAAGGAAGACGCTAAAAAGACCGTTATTGCCTATGAACCCATTTGGGCAATCGGAACAGGAAAAACCGCTACAAGCGAACAGGCCAACGAAGTGTGCATGGATATTAGGAAAAACCTTGGGGAAATCTATGATGAAGCTACCGCAAGCCAAATAAGGATACTTTACGGCGGCAGCGTGACCAAGGACTGCGCGAAAGACCTGTTCAGCCAAAGCGACATTGACGGAGGTCTTGTAGGCGGCGCAAGCCTAAAGGTTGAAGATTTCAAGATTATAGCAAACTCATAATAAAACCGGAGGGGTTTGCCCCTCCGTTTTTTGACATATAAATTTATTTATAGCCTGATATAAATAGGGGAAATTGGGTTATAAATTTTTTTGAAAGGGATGAAAGATATGAACAAAAAATTACTTGCGTTAATAATACTAGACGGCTACGGTTATAACCCAAGGACGGAAGGCAATGCAGTGTACGCAGCAAACACCCCTAATATGGATAAGTATTTAAAGATGTATCCAAATACATTAATAAATGCAAGCGGTATGTATGTGGGACTTCCTGACGGCCAGATGGGAAACAGCGAAGTGGGGCATACCAATATCGGCGCGGGAAGGATTGTGTATCAGGAATTGACCCGCATTTCAAAATCCATAAAAGACGGGGATTTCTTTAAAAACAAAACCTTGCTTGGCGCGATTGAAAACTGCAAAAAACACAATTCTGCCCTTCACACATTTGGGTTAGTATCCGACGGCGGCGTTCACAGCCACATTGAGCATTTATACGGCGTTTTAGAACTTGCAAAACGTGAAGGCTTATCCGAAGTTTACGTTCACTGCTTTATGGACGGGCGTGACGTTTCACCCACAAGCGGTGTGGGCTTTATAAAGGATTTGCAGGCAAAAATGAAAGAAATCGGCGTGGGCAAAATTGCTTCCGTTATGGGAAGGTACTACGCCATGGACAGGGACAACCGTTGGGAAAGGGTTGAAAAAGCATACTCCGTCATGGTTTACCAGGAAGGCGAAGGGATTGACGATGTGGTAAGCTACATGGATAATTCCTATAAAAACGACGTAACCGACGAATTCATTGTCCCTGCTTTTGTAAAAGGCACCCGCCCCATCAGGGAAAACGACAGCGTTATCTGCTTTAACTTCAGGCCCGACAGGGCAAGGGAAATCACAAGGACATTGGTTGACCCTGAATTCAAAGGTTTTGAAAGAAAATTCGGGTTTTTCCCGCTTTATTATGTGTGCATGACAGTCTATGACGCGACAATGCCAAACGTATCCGTTGCTTTTACAACGGAAAATTTAACCAAAACCTTTGGTGAATATATAAGCTCCCTTGGCTTAAGACAGCTAAGGATTGCTGAAACCGAAAAATACGCCCATGTTACCTTCTTTTTTAACGGCGGGAAGGAAGAAGTTTATGAGGGCGAAGACAGGTGCCTAATCCCGTCCCCAAAGGTTGCCACCTATGACTTAAAGCCTGAAATGAGCGCTTATGAAGTTACAGAGGAAGCCCTAAGGCGGATAGATTCAGGAATTTATGACGTGATTATCCTAAATTTCGCAAACTGCGACATGGTAGGGCACACAGGCGTCTTTGACGCGGCTAAGGCTGCGGTGGAAGCGGTGGATATCTGCTTGGGTAAACTTGTTGACGCGATTTTGGCGAAAGACGGCATTGCCCTAATTACCGCTGACCACGGAAACGCCGACCAGATGATTGACTATGAAACCGGCGAAATATTCACAGCGCATACCACAAACCCCGTGCCATTTGTTGTGGTTGGGAATAATGTTCAAAATATCAAGCTTCGGGAAAAAGAAGGAAAACTTGCGGATATCGCGCCCACCATGCTTGAAATTTTAGGTTTTGAACAACCTGCTGAAATGACAGGAGAAAGCTTAATTGTAAGTAAATAATGAAATCCCCCCAAAAACGGGGGGTTTTCTTTTTTGGATTTTTCATAAATTTTTTGTTTTGCTGTAAAATGCAAGGGCAATTAAATTTTCTAAACCAAAAGTTTAAGTTTTAACGGGGAAAAGAATACAATAGTTTGGCATTCCGAAAGCCGGACATTACAATTTTACACAACATAAAATCATTTACCCGCAAAAACCCGCCCCCGCGGTTTTCGGGGTAGCAGTTTTAGGGGTTATTTGCTTCGGAAAACACCTTGTAAGGGTTTACGCCCGCGCCGCAAAAGACTAATTACGGCATGAAGAAGCGGGGCTCCAATGAGCCCCGCTGTCCGCGCAAGCGGATGTTTTTTATTTTTAAAAATTAATTCCCAGCGTGCCAAGAGGCACGCATAGCCTAGGGTTTTTACACCCTAGGCCTGTTATTTAATTTTTTTATTTTAAAAGTTTAAAATCTATCTAAACACTGAATTTAAAATGTCGGAGAATTGGAGTTTTGAATTGACCTTTCTGCTATTTCTATGGCCTTAGTTACTATATTACCACAATCTCTGGAACTTACACTACCCCAACCGCCTTCGGCTCTGACTTTGTCATAAACACCAAGCTCTTTGGCAATTTCATATTTTAAAGTATCGGACATTTTTCTGCTTCTGCCCATTTTAATCCTCCTTTATCAATTCTCCTTTAATTCAGTGTACACTTTTATTATGTCTTTAAATCCGGAGAATATGTCGGAAATTGATGTTAGGCAAAAGCCAAAATGCCACGGTACTCAAAATTTTCATTTGGGTTTTTAAATAGTGAGCACGCCGTCGGGGCTTTCAAGCAATAGCAAAATGTCTTCCTCATTTCCCGTGGTAACATTTACATAAACAAGATAGGTTTTGTCATCCATTTTTGCCTTTATTTCATAGCACATAACTTCCCGCTTGCTTTCAAGTGGGATATACGCTAGGGATATATTTTCAACGGTCAGGATATTGTTAATGCTCTTTAGCGCCTGCTCTTTTGAGATTTTGATTTCCTGAAGTTTGCGCTCGTGGTGGCTCATGAGATACCCTTTTGACTCAAAGCCTATAACATCGCCGTTATCCAGCGCGATTTTTACTTTAATTAAGTCAGGATACATTACAACGCCGTCTTGCACATAGGCAAAGTTAATTAAGGCGGTATTGCTCTTTATTTCATAATAGCTTTCCTTCATGTTTGGGAAGCCTTGGTTGTTTAAGAATTCCACAGCTTTTGCCTTTGCGTCTTCAATGCTTAACTTTGACTCCGCAACGCTTCTTGAGTTTAACATCCACAACACATAGCCGCCTTTTTTGGTAATGTCAATGTTTATATCGCCATTGTCCGAGCTTGAGGCAAAGTGATAGGTCTGGATTGTGCCGTTGCCTTCGCCTTGGAATTGCAAGTTTGCGCCAGCGTCGCCCAAAAATTCCTTTGCCTTGTTTAGCGCCTCTTCCTGGGAGATTTCATTTTTCCCTTCCAGGAATTTTGGCTGCATTTGGTTAATATGTTCTGAAAACGGGCCGTCATAGATTAGTGACGGGTAATTTTGGAATTGTTTTTCAACTTCGCTGATGTTTTGGGCAAAAGATACCTCATTTTTGGCAAACACCTTTCCTAGCCCCTTGATTTCACCAAACCGCATGGTACCCTGATAAAGCTGGTCCTGCATTTTAACAAGTGAGTCGCTTAAAGTCGCGGCGTAGTTGGTAAGCTCCCTTAGCTGTTTTATTTCCTCATCGGAAATGGATTTATCCTGAAGGTATTTTAAACTCAAATTATATGAATAATCCCCGACCTGGGACAAAAATTTTGAGGTGTTGTCTAGCTCCACCGTGGAAATCGGAAGCTGGGCAAGGTTTGTCTTTGCCCCTTCGGCTTGCCTGAAAATTTCGCTGGATAAGTGCACCAGCTGTTTTGGGTCGCGGACAAGTATTCCCTTTGCCAAAGTCACTTCCAGCTCTTCCACATAGTTTACAAGCTCGGTAAATGAGCGCCTGTACGTGTTTTCAACCGCGTTTCTGTAATCCAGTCCCTTTTTGTACTGGTATATCCCGAACGAAGCTATAAGAGCAATAACAACCAAGGTCACGGAATACATGTGCCTGTCGCTTAATCTTTGCTTAAAATCCAAAAGTTTTCCCCTAATTGACATAAATTTCACTCCTATTTCGCGAATTTGTGCTTGCCTATGGTTTTAACCACTTGCCTTGAGTAAATCCACTTGTTAGTGGTTTTTTCAGGGTTGTAGTAATAAATGCACCCGTCCGTCGGGTCATATCCGTTCATAGCGTCCTGGCACGCTTTAAACACCTGGGAATTGGGGTCAATGGGCACGTTTATCTGGCCGTCGGACACCGCCGTAAAAGCGCCGGGCTGGTAAATTACCCCCGCGATGGTGTTTGGGAAGGATGGGTGTTTTGTGCGGTTTAAAATTACCGCGGCCACCGCCACTTGCCCGATGTAAGGTTCGCCCCTTGCCTCACCGTTTACGCAGCGGGCCAAGAGCTGCACGTCGTTGTTATTATTTGCGCTGGGCTTTGCATATGTTAAATTCATTGTGACAACCGTTAAAACAAAACCAATTAAAATGGCGTATAGGCAAAATAAATATGTCCTTTTTGTCATTCTCTTCACCCCTTTAGTAATTAGTTTTTATTAAATAATGCAAAATATACCCCTGTATCTAAACTTTAAAAGACTCTTTATTTACAATTTATTTTTTTAAGGATATAATAATATATAGCTATTTTTAAACAAAAATTTGGAGGTAACATGAAATACATTATTATTTTGACAGATGGCGCGGCGGATTATCCATGTGAAAAATTAGGAGGAAAAACCCCGCTGGATGTGGCAGAAAAGCCATATATGGACTATTTTGCAAACCATGGCGAGCTCTTTTTGGTAAAAACGGTACCCGACGGGTTAAAACCCGGAAGCGACGTGGCGAATTTGTCGGTGTTTGGCTATGACCCAAAAATTTACTACACGGGCCGCTCACCTTTAGAGGCGGCAAGCATAGGGGTAAATTTAGGTGATAACGACGTGTCTTTCAGGGCAAACCTGGTGACACTATCGGATGAAGAAAATTATGAGGACAAAACCATGGTGGACTATTCCTCCGATGAAATTTCAACGGGGGAAGCGGACATTTTAATTAAAGATTTAAGCAAATTTTTAAATTTAAAAAATTACTCCCTCTACACAGGCGTAAGCTACCGCCACCTTTTAGTGAAAGAAAACGCGGCGGAATTTACATACGAGTTAATCCCGCCCCATGATATATCCGATAAAAAAATAAAGGAATACCTGCCTAATGACGTGGAAATTTTGGACATAATGAAAAGAAGCCATGAGTTTTTAAAAAACCACCCCGTAAATATAAAAAGAAGGAAAGCTGGCCTTCATGAGGCAAACTCCCTGTGGGTATGGGGGGACGGGAAAAAGCCTGGGATTCCTAAATTTTTTGACAAATATCGCATAAAAGGCGCGGTGATTTCCGCCGTTGACCTGATAAAAGGGATTGGCAAGCTTTCAGGGATGGAAGTAATTGAAGTAGAAGGCGCGACAGGCAATATTAACACTAATTTTGAGGGCAAGGCAAAGGCGGCGATTGACGCGCTGGATAGTGGGTTTGATTTAGTATACCTTCACATTGAAGCCCCCGATGAATGCGGGCACAGGGGCGAGGTTGAGAATAAAATAAAATCCATACAATTAATTGATTTACTGGTAATAAAATATATTAAGGAAAAACTGGATAAATCAAATGAGGATTATAAAATAATGGTACTGCCCGACCACCCGACGCCGCTTAATCTTAAAACCCACACAGGCGACCCTGTCCCCTGCGTGATTTATAAAAAATGGGATTACGGCAATTTTGGGTATAAATTTTCCGAAGAAGACGCAAAAAAGGCAAACGCAATTTTAAATCAGGGCCATTTGTTAATGGATAAGTTTTTGGGCTGAAAGGAAGTTTTAATCCCCATTTTGCGGAGGTAAAGATGAAGTATTCGGAAAGGGAAAAGAAAAGAAAACGGGTAATTATATTGGTGTATTTGGCGCTAATACTTTTGCTTTTTATATATTTGCCCAAAATCATATTCACCCTGCTCCCGTTTTTATTGGCGCTGTTGCTGGCTTATGCGGCGGAGCCTTTGGTGAGCTTTTTGGAAAAAAAGGCTAAAATTCCACGAAAGATTTCTGCCTTCATTTCAATCGTTATCGCTTTTGGGATTTTCGGCTCAATTTTGGGATTAATAATCGGCAAAATCGCAAAGGAAGTTGAGGAATTTTCAAAATCCTTCCCAAGCATATACGATTCTGCCGAAAGATACATAAAAAACGCGCTACAGGGCTTATCCGATATGTATAACAGGCTGCCCGACCAGGTGATTGAAAGGCTTGACGAATTAATCAGCCAGCTTGGGGATAATATGACAAGCATTATCACAAATTTGGCAAAGCCCATCACCAATTTCACAATCGGCGCGGCAAAAAACGTGCCTGCTTTGATTATCTTTGTGATTGTGCTTTTAATGAGCTCATACTTTTTGCTTGCGGATAAACACCTCATTCAAAAAACCCTTGCGGATATTTTTTCAAAAGGAAGCGTTGAAAGGCTTATATCCTTAAAAAACGACCTCTTTGGGGCATTGGGGGGCTATATTAAGGCGCAGCTTATCTTAATGAGCATTACATTTTGCGAGCTTTTGGTGGGCTTTACAATTATCAAAAACGAATACGCCATAATTTTGGCGTTGCTCATCGCCTTTTTAGACGCCCTTCCAATCTTTGGCACAGGCACCGTGCTCATTCCGTGGGCTATTGTGTCGCTTTTGATGAAGAATTTCCAGCTTGCTTTTTCGCTTTTGATAATTTACGGCGTCTGCCTTGCGGTAAGGCAGATTTTAGAGCCCAAAATTTTAAGTACCCAAATCGGGCTTCACCCGCTTATTACCTTGTTTTCCCTATATGTGGGGCTTAGGCTTTTTGGGGTAATCGGAATGATACTGGGGCCAATTGTGGCGATAATGATAAAGAATGTGTACAAAAGCGGGCTGTTTGACGAAATCAAAGAAATCTTTAGTTAGGGGATGGGGACAATTACAAATTTTTTAATAAAAAAATTTATAAAAAATCATGAAAACATCCTTGATAAAGAGGTAAGGGCCCAATACGGGTTTTTAGGGGGAGCGGTTGGGATTTGCGCCAATCTCCTTCTTTTTATAATAAAAATCCTTATCGGCGTATTTTCAAAAAGCGTGGCAATTACAACTGACGCTTTTAACAATTTATCAGACCTTGGAAATTCGGTAATCACCATAATCGGGGCGGGAATTTCCAAAATGCCCCCGGACAAGGAACACCCCTTCGGGCACGGGCGGATGGAGTATATCTGCGCTTTTGGGATTTCCTTTGTCATAATGTATGCAGGCATTGAGTTTTTAAAGGCTTCCTTTTCAAAAATCCTAGATCCAAAGCCCATTATCTTTAATTTTTATATAGTTTTGATTTTGGTATTTTCAATACTTATTAAATTTTGGATGGGCATATTTAACAGAAAAATTTCAAAAAAGATAAAATCAGAAGCCCTAAAAGCGGTGTCCCTTGACAGCCTGATTGATTGCCTTGTGACACTTTCCACCATAATTTCGGGATTGGTTTTTCATTATTTTGGCATAAACATCGACGGCTTAATCGGGGTACTGATTTCAAGTCTTGTAATATGGGGGGGTTTTTGCGTCTTTAAAGACGCCCTAAGCCCCCTTTTAGGCGAGTCGGCGGATAGCGAAACCAAAAGGGTGATAAATGAAATCCTTCTATCCCGTGATGAAATTTGCAGCGTTCACGATTTAATGGTGCACCACTACGGGCCTAGCCGGAAAATTGCCACAATCCATGTGGTGGTGGACTCGGAATCCGACATATGGCATATCCATGAAATAATTGACGAAGCCGAGCGGGAGATTTTTGAAAAGCTAAACATTGAGTGCATAATCCATGTGGACCCCGTAAGCACACAGTGCGAAAAGACATTGGAAATTGAAAAACTGGTTTTGGGCTTTTTAAAAAGCATGGATGACAAACTTGACATGCACGACTTTAGGATAAAAAATTCCCAGGATAAAACGGTGGTATTTTTTGACCTTCAGGTCCCCTCAAAATATAAGGACAAAGAAGTCAAGGAACTGGTGGAAAAAATCAAAGGAAAGCTAAAAGAACTAAATTTTGACGTTATAATAAACATTGACCCGGACTTTGACTAGACAAAAGGCCGCGAAAGCGGCTTTTTTATTTGTATCTTGACCTTAAGACAGGCACTAAGGGGCAAAAAAACTCATAATATACAGTATGAATAATATGACAACTTAACAGCTACTTTGAGGTTTTCCGTGCATGGAGGTGTAATATTTTGCAGGATTTTAAGTTGTTGGTTTTAGGCGGGGATTTGAGGACAGCAAAAATGGCTGAAAGCCTTGCAAGGGATGGATATGAAACACTGGCTTTTGCAACGGCTAACAGTGACGATAAATCCTTTGTAAAAAAATGCCAAACCCTTCAGGAAGGGGTAAAAAAGGCGGATTTCATAATTTTAGGGCTTCCCTGCACAAGGGATGATGAAACAATAGAAGCACCCTTTTACCAAGGAGAAATAAGGTTTAGCGAACTATTTAAGCTAATGGATGAAGGAAAGTATTTAATCGCGGGAAAAGTGGGAGAAAAGGCACAAATGGAAGCAAAAGAATACGGGATACACGTAATTGACTATTTTGAAAGGGAAGAACTTACGGTCCTAAACGCAATTCCCACAGCGGAAGGCGCGGTGGAAATCGCCATGCGGGAACTACCAATAACAATACACGGTTCAAAATCATTAGTTTTAGGCTTTGGAAGAGTAGGAAAACTAATGGCAAAAACACTTTCCGCCCTTGGCTCTTTTGTGACCGTCGCCGCAAGAAAACATGAGGATTTGGCGTGGATTAGCGCTTATTCATATAAGGGGGTCAGGTTTTCCAACCTCTTTGAGGCGCTCCCTTTGCAGGATATTATCATAAACACCGTACCGGCTAAGGTTTTGGGAAGGAAAGAGCTTTCCTGCTTAAAAAAGGACTGCCTTGTGATTGACCTTGCTTCAAAACCCGGCGGGGAGGATTAAATCAGGATAAAAAATTACTTTTGCAAAAAGAGTGGGACGCGCGTCCCACTCTTTTTACAATACTATATCCACATTGTATTCCTTAAGCCATAAGGACAGCTGCACAAGGTATGCCGCAAGCTGGGGCCCTTTCATAAGCTGGCCGAAGAAGGGCCGCTCAATATCTTTTTCCAAAACGTTCAGCGCGAAGTTTTTGTCAATGATTTCAGTAAACAACGTCCCTTTTTCGGAGATTTCCCTTTGCAACATCCCATAGACTAATTTTTCATATTCCACATGGTATGTTTTAGGGAAGGGCGACTTTTTCCGCCATAATATATCTTCAGGAAGAAGCCCTTCCATGGCAAGGCGCAAAAGCCCTTTTTCCCTTTCATTGTGAAATTTCATCCGCCACGGGATATTAAACACATATTCCAAAAGCTCATGGTCGCAAAAAGGAACCCTTACCTCAAGGCCGCGCCCCATGCTCATGCGGTCCTTGCGCTCAAGAAGGTTTGCCATAAAGTAGGTGATGTTTAGATAAAAAAGCTCCCGCTTTTGTCTTTCGTCCTCATCATCCCCCTCATAGGGCGGGACATCGGCTATTGCCTCTTTATACCTTTGCTTTGTGAATTCCACCAAATCCAGCTTTTCTTTTAATTTTCCGGATAGCATCCCCTGCCTGAAGGATACGTCATTTGACCAGGGGAAGGTGTCCTTTGTTTTAAGTTCAGGCCTGTAAAACCACGGGTAGCCCCCGAAAATCTCATCGGCGCACTCACCTGAAATACCTACCGTCACATGTTCCTTCATGACGCGGCAGGCAAGGTATAAGGATGAGTCAATGTCCGCCATGCCGGGTAAATCCCGCAGTTTCATGGACATTTCAATCTCATAGGCGGTTTCAATGGGGTCAAGTATTATTTCGTGGTGGTTTAGCTTATAAGTTTGCACCATCCTGTTTATCCAGTAATTATCCCGCTCGGGCTGGAAAATTGAATGTTTAAAGTAAATGTCATTTTCAATAAAGTCAATGGAGAAGGTGTCCAAAACCCTTCCTTCCTCAAGGTATTTCTTTTGTGCAATGGCGGTGATTATGCCGCTGTCAAGCCCCCCCGACATAAAGGTTCCGAGGGGCACGTCGGAGACAAGCTGGCGGTTTACCGCCTTAATTACCAATTCCCGCAAATGATGGGCGGTTTCGGTTAAGCTTTCGGTGTGGGGGCGGTATGGTATGCTGTAGTAGCGGTCATTTATGAGTTTTCCGTCTTTGTAGTATACAAAATACCCGGGCTTTACCTCCGAAATATCTTTAAATATGCAGCAGCCCGCGGTCCTTGCGGGGCCTATCGCCAAAAGTTCGCAAAGGCCCTCATGGTCCACCCTGCTTGAGATTTTGTCGTGTTTAAGCAGTGCCTTCATTTCCGACGCGAAGGCAAAAAGGCCGTCGCTTACATGGTAAAACAATGGCTTTACCCCAAAACGGTCCCGGGCCAGAAAGAGGGAATTGTCCCTGGAGTCATACACCGCGAAGGCAAATATCCCGTTTATTTTTTCAAGGCAGTAGCTTCCCCATTCAATATAGCTTTTTAACAATACTTCCGTATCCGAGTGGGAGTTAAACTTATAGCCCAACTTTAAAAGCTCATCCCTTAATTCATCTGTGTTATAAAGCTCACCGTTATACACAATGACCACATCTTTTCCAACCCGCTTGTGTATCATGGGCTGTTTCCCGCCTTCAGGGTCGATTACGATAAGCCTTTTGTGCCCGAGGGCAACGGATTCGTTTATGTAAAACCCCTCTTCGTCAGGCCCCCGGTGTTCTAAAGTGCCGGTCATTTCATATAAAAGCTTTTCCTTTTTATTTGCGCCTTTTTCAAAAAAGCCCACAATTCCGCACATATTCTTAACCCCTTTACCTAAAGATGTTTTTTAACTATATAATCTATGCAGCAGGAAGATAAAATATATCATGCAAATAGGTATTTTTAAAAAATTTTCCCCCAAAAAACCCAAGTAATAAAAAAAATTATTGCGGAATAAGTTTTAGCAAGGAGAAAATTAGGGGGTATTGAATGAAAAGTTCTTGCTACAAGGCGGCCTGTTACTTAAGAATTTCTAAAGACGACGGGGAAAGCCAAAGCATACAAAACCAAAGGGATTTTATATTTGAGTATGCCAAAAGGGAAGGAATTGACATAAAAAAAGTGTATATTGACGACGGTATAAGCGGCACCACCTTTGACCGCCCCGGGTTTTTGGAGATGATTGAGGACATAAAAAAGGGAAAAATCAACATGGTAATCACAAAGGACCTATCCCGCTTAGGACGGGACTACATACAGACGGGGTATTACTTGGAAAAATTTTTCCCCCAGATGAATGTGCGCTATATTGCCATAAATGACGGCATTGACTCGGAAGTTGACAACGACTTTTCCCCCTTTAAATCGGTGATAAACGACCTTTACGCGAAGGATATCTCAAAAAAGGTAAGAGCCGCCCTTAACACAAAAAAAATTAAAGGAAATTTCATCGGCGCCTTTGCGCCCTACGGGTATAAAAAGGATGAAGAAAACCGCGGCAGGCTTTTGGTGGATGAAAAATACGCAAATGTGGTAAGACGGATTTTTAAAATGTGCATTGAGGGAAAAACCTTGGATGAAATCGCAAAAACCCTGACGCAGGAAAAAATCCCAACCCCCATGTCCGTTATGCGGGGGAAGGATTTTTATAACTGGAACAAAGAACAGGTGAGAAGGATAATTAAAAATAAGGTATATATCGGGTATTTGTGCCAGAGCAAAACCACAAAGGTAAACTATAAATTAAAACGCCGCAAATACAACAAAGAAGAAGATTGGATAATCATAAAGGACGCCCATGAAAAAATCGTGCCGGATGAGGATTTTTACCTTGCAAACAGCAAATTAAAAAAACAAGCCCCCCGCAGGCTTTCAGGCCTGGTTTTTTGCGGCGCCTGCGGAAACAGGATGACGTTTTTGACTGACGGCAAAAAGCGGGTTTATTTAATCTGCTCCCTTTGGAAGAAAAACAAAAGGCTTTGCACCAGCCACTGCATGAGCGAAAAATATTTAATTGAGGCAATATCTCTAGGCCAAAACCCGGATGAGGCGCTTGGTAAAATTGAAAAAATCACAATCCACGACGGCAAGGAAATTGAAATTGACTATAAATAACCTTACGTGTTGTATGTATAAAGACCAGATAAACACATTTTTGCCCGTTTGGGGTTTAGGGTAAAGCCCTGTCGTTAAATCCCGTGGTTTTAAATGTATCTTGAAATACACGCCTTGCAAGAGCTGACACTTGCACCTTTAGCCACTGCTTTCAAACAAAAGCCCTAAATCCCGGGCTTTTGTTTGAGAGTGCCGGCAAAGCCGCACGCTGTAACATGCCGCAAGGCATGTTTTTTATTTACCCTAAAATTTATCCTTTTTAAATCCTCCGGGGTGGATTTTGACGCGGCAAAAGAGCTTGGAATAAAAGTAATCTGGGCGCTTTCGCTTCCAGGAAAAGTTGCACCTGTAACCGCAGGTGAGATAATCAAAGGAACAGTAATAAACATCTTACAAGAGTTGGGGGTATAAATATGTCGCTTAAAGATATAAAAGCGGGATTTGCCCTAACGGGATCATTTTGCACCTTTAAACAGGTAATACCAAAAATTGCGGAGTTAGTTGACGCAGGAATTGATATCCTCCCGATAATGAGCGAAAACGCGTCGTCAATAGACACGCGCTTTGGCAAGGCTTCGGATTTTATAAAACAAATTGAGGAAATCACCAACAAAAAAGTACTTACCACAATTTCTGAAGTGGAGCCGATAGGCCCGAAAAAGCTTTTGGATATTCTAATTATTGCCCCATGTACCGGCAACACTTTAGGCAAAATCGCAAACGGTATTACTGACACATCGGTTTCCATGGCCGCAAAAGCAACGCTTAGGAATAAAAAACCCGTTGTGATTGCGGTTTCAACCAACGATGGGCTGTCCCAGAGTGCAAAGAATTTAGGGCTTTTGTTAAACACAAAAAATGTCTACTTCGTTCCCTTTGCCCAAGACGATCCTGTAAACAAAGAAACCTCCCTTGTGGCAAAATTCGACATGATTTTGCCAACGGTCGAGCAGGCATTGTCGGGCAAGCAAATTCAGCCTTTATTACTTCAGTAGGATTTTGTAAAATTATATAGAACAAAATCAAATTATTGTAAAAGAATTATGTCAACTGAACCGCCTTCTGCATATTATACAGCAGGAGGTGGTTTTGTTTGCCAATTTCGGATTATAAAGTGGTCTCCCAAACTTATTGGCATAAAGGCGAAATCATTGATTACGGGGTAAATATGTGCGGCGCCCCGTTAGAATGGCCTGAAACCATGGGTGAGGGGATAAGGGTTGGAATAATTGACACAGGCATTGACTATAACCATGTGGATTTGAAGAATAGAATTAAAGCAATGATAAATTTCACAAGCAAGGACAGAAAAGATGTATATGACCAAAACGGCCACGGCACCCATGTAGCCGGTATTATTGCCGCTGAAAAAAACGGTGTCGGGGTGGTAGGCGTTGCCCCCAAAGCCGATTTATATATAGCCCGCGCCTTTGACAAAAACGGCAACGGCGAATTTGAGGCGATAAAAAACAGCCTTGAGTGGATGATAGAGCAAAATGTCCACATTATAAACATGTCCTTTTCATCAAATAAGGGGAGCGACAAATACCACAACATCATCTCAAAATGCTATAAAGCAGGCATAACAATGGTGTGCGCGGCAGGAAACGACGGGGAAAGCGCAGGGGATACCATAGGTTTTCCCGCAAGATACCCCGAATGTATCGCGGTGGTGGCGGTTGACATCAACAAAAAAAGCGCCCCCTTTAGCTCAAGAGGGCCGAAAGCCGAAATTGCCGCGGCGGGAAAGGACATATACTCTTGTTTTTCCAGAAACTCCTATGCCCGCTTAAGCGGCACAAGCATGGCGACCCCGATTATTTCAGGGTGCGCGGCGCTTTTACAGGCAAAGGGCATCAGAAGGTTTAAGCGAAGGCTTACCCCTGATGAAATAAGGCTGCTTTTAAATGTCTACACCGAGGATATCAGCGAATACGGCCATGACTCAACTTACGGCTATGGCGTGTTTTCCTTTGGAAGGATAAACACCCCTGAAACGGTTTTGGCAAAAACAAGTGTTATTAATTCCCGCTACGCCCGCTCCCCACGGGTTGCAAGTTTCATAAGCGCCATGTTAAGAAAGCCGTTTTTAGTTTGATACATCTTTTTGATACTTAAAAAACAAAAAAGAAAAAAGCGAAAAAAATAAAAGTGGCATTTTCATGCCACTTTTTTATTGTTTATTTTAAGTAAGAAAGGGGGTCCACATGTTTTCCGTTTTTAATAACTTCAAAGTGTAAGTGGGGCCCCGTGCTTCTTCCCGTGTTTCCCAAAAGCCCTATCACTTCGCCTTTTTCAACGGTTTTTCCAACGGAAGTGTTAATCTTGCTCAAATGCCCGTAGGCGGTAACATAGCCGTTTCCGTGGTCAATCTTTACAAAGTTCCCGTACCCGCTCATCCAGCCTGCGTATATGACTTTTCCTCCGTCTGCGGCTTTCACAGGGTCACCCACTTTTCCGCCAATGTCAATGCCTTCGTGCTTGCGGCCCCAGCGGGAACCGAAACGGCTTGTGAGGGTTCCGTTATACGGCCTCATAAACACACCTGTGGCAAAGCCTTTGGGCTTTTCCTTTGAGCCAACCAAAACCACTTCCACAACAGGCTCTTTTGTAACCGTTTCCGATGCCACAACTTTTTCGGTTTCTTCGCCGTTTACTTTGCTTATGATGGTTTCAACAACTTTTTCCCCGTTTTCGCCTTTTGATACTACTTTCTTTTCGCCCTTATACATTGAAGAGTCGGGGGTTTGCGCCACTTCATAAGGAATGCTTATGTTTTCAACAACCCTTTCTTGGGTCACAACCTTAAAGGGCTGGTTTAATTTAATGTAGTCAAGGGCGCCATCTTTTGACAAAACAGAATTCAGGGGTATTTGCTTTTTAACCACCTCAACGTTTTTGTCAAAAGTAACTTCGCCGATGGTGTTTTCATTTATATACTGGGCTTTGTAGCTGGACAAAACCCTGTATGCGTCTTTTTCATCCAAAAGGGAAAAGACAACTTCCCCGTCGGCAACCACGGCGTAGCCTTCAATAAATTTGTCGCTGGTGGATAAAAAGGCCTCAACGATTGCCTTGTCGTCGGTAAATGCGCCTTTTTTCACAAACCTTAGGTAAAACCGGGGTTTTTCCAGCGAAAAGTCGCCGCTTGACAAGGATTCTTTTCCAGCGGATAAGGCAATGTTATAAAGCCTTGTCGCCTCGCTAATGCTTTCGGTAACCCCGATGGATTTTCCGTTTACGTAAATGTCATACCCTATGGATAAAGTCTTATAAAACAGGGTTGTTACAAAAGTTAAAACCGCGCATACTGTAAGGGCCGCCAAAAGCCTTTTTCTAACCTGCCGCCATGAAACAAACATTTCTTCCCGAAAATCCTTTGTGAAAGCCTGTGTTTTTAATAAGATAAAATCGAAAAATTCCAGCGCGTTTTTAATCTTTTGGCTGTTTGTAATCCTGTTTTTTATTTTATTGAAGAGTTCCTTGAAGAGTTCTTTTGCCTTTTCCCGTTGTGTCTTTAGCATTTTTTTGAAATTATCAAACAGGGGTGAAAAACCTTTCTTTTTTGGGGTTTCTATTTTATTTTCAACTTTTTCATTCACAGTCTTAGGTACGTTCACATGCTGGGGATTTATAATTGCACCTCGCCTGTGCCGTTTACCGTTTTGCATTATGTTTACCACCTTTTTGTAATAATTAATCAATATTTGAAATAAAAGGTTTCGGGCTACACTCTATTATATTTAATAAAACACAGTAATATTATACACTATTTTTATAAAAAATCCAGCTTTTTTGTAAAAAAAATTTAATATATTTGTAAACAATTTTTGATTATTGAAATTTGCTCGCTTGCCGCGGTGCTTTTGGCAATATTTAGCATGGGATAAGGCTTTTGCGCAACATTCCTTAATAGTTTTTTAATTGAAAAGTAAAAAATAGTATGGTAATATTAAGAAAAAAGCGGTTTACCAATAAGATGGAGGATATGTAATGGATATTCTTGAGGAGAAGATAACGACAACGCTTAAAAATAACTACATGCCCTACGCCATGAGCGTTATAATTTCCCGCGCCATACCTGAGATTGACGGATTTAAGCCAAGCCACAGAAAGCTTTTATATACCATGTATAAGATGAATTTGCTAACTTCCCAGCGCACCAAATCCTCAAACGTGGTGGGCCAGACCATGAAATTAAACCCCCACGGGGACTCGGCAATATATGAGACAATGGTCAGGCTGACCCGGGGGAATGAGGCGTTGCTTCACCCCTACATTGACTCAAAAGGCTCATTTGGTAAAATCTACAGCCGCGACACCGCCTATGCGGCGGCAAGGTACACGGAGGTAAAGCTTGCGGAAATTTGCAACGAGATATTTTCAGACATTGACAAAAACACCGTCGACTTTGTGGACAACTACGACGGCACCATGAAAGAGCCCACCCTTTTGCCCGTAGCCTTCCCGAATATTCTGGTAAACTCAAACCAAGGCATTGCCGTCGGCATGGCAAGCAATATTGCCTCCTTTAATTTAGGGGAGGTTTGCGACGCAACGGTGGAGTTTTTAAAAACTGGGGACATTGATTTTGAAAAAACCCTCATTGCCCCCGACTTTTCCACCGGCGGGATAATTTTGTATGATAAAGACCAGATGATAGAGCTGTTAAAGACGGGGCGGGGGTCATTTCGTATCCGCTCAAAATACAAGTATGACAAAAAAAATAACTGCATAGATGTGTATGAAATCCCCTACACCACAACCTGTGAGGCCATAATTGAAAAAATCAGGGATTTAATAAAGGCCGGGAAAATCAAAGAAATTGTGGATGTGCGGGATGAAATAGGATTTGAGGGCTTCAGGCTCACAATTGATTTGCGTAGAGGGGTAGACCCCGGCGCCCTAATGCACAGGCTCTTTAAAATGACGCCCCTTGAGGACACTTTCAGCGCGAACTTCAATGTCCTAATCGGCGGAACCCCCTATGTTTTAGGGGTTAAGGAAATTATTGAAGAGTGGTGCAAGTTTAGGATTAACTGCATAAAAAGAAGAACCCAATATGATTTGGACAAGGCAAACGAAAGGCTCCATTTGCTTTTAGGCCTTGAAAAAATCCTTCTTGACATTGACAAAGCCATAAGGATAATCAGAAACACCCAAGAGGACAAGGACGTAATCCCAAACCTGATGGAAGGGTTTGGGATTGACCGCGGGCAGGCGGAATTTATCGCGGAAATAAAGCTTAGGAATTTAAATAAGGAATACATCTTAAAAAGGACCAGCGAAATTGACTCGTTGAAAAAGGAAATTGAAAAGCTAAATCATATATTGGCCCATGAAGAGGAAGTTAAAAAGATTATCATAAATGAGCTTGCCCAGATTAAGAAAAAATACGCCATTCCCAGAAAGAGCGAAATTTTAAATGTTGATGACATTGAAGAAGTGGAAGAAGAAATTTTCATTGATGACTACAACGTAAAAATCTTCCTCACAGAGGGCAACTACCTTAAGAAAATTTCTTTGGTTTCCCTCCGCTCACAATCCGAGCATAAACTTAAGGACAATGACAGGATTATCTGCGAGTTTGACGCCACCAACAAAGACGAAATACTCTTATTTAGCAACAAAGCCAATGTCTATAAGCTGCGCTGCTATGAAATCCCCGACACGAAAGCCAGCGCCCTGGGTGAATTTTTAATAAACCTGTTGGGCTTGGACGAAGGGGAAAGGATAATTTACTCCTGCAACGCTAATGGATATACGGGACATGCGCTCTTCTTCTTTGAAAACGGCAAGGGGGCAAAGGTACCCGTAAGCGTCTATAAGACCAAAGGGTACAGGAAAAAGTTAACCAGCGCTTATTCTGACAAGTCCCCCATCTGCGCCATATTTTATATCCAGCAGGACGAGGACTTCTGCGCTTTTTCCGAAAGCGGCAAGGCGTTAGTGTTTAACAGCTCCCAAATCAGCGAAAAAACCACAAGAACCACACAGGGCGTTCAGGTGTTAAAACTAAAAAAAGGGTCAAAACTTTCAAAAGTGGTTATGGCAAAGGATTTGGGATTTAATGATATAGAATACTACCGCACAAAGAATATTCCTGCGGCAGGTTATTACGTCAAGGAAAGCGACATGCAAATCAGCCTGTTTTAGAAAAATTTATTAGGGGAAATTCAATTTTTGAGTATTGAAAAAGGTGATTTTGTGTAGTATAATAAATAGGTCGTACAGCCGGGGAGGTAGCGGTGCCCTGAATCCGCAATCCGCTATAGCGGAGGTGATACCCCCTTTGAGGGTTGTTTTCTGTATGGCAGTGTTTTGCAAGTGGTTATGACAAACGGGTCTTGCGCAACGGCGGCCTGTGAACCTCGTCAGGTGGGGAACCAAGCAGCGATAAGCAGTGTCCGCCGTGTGCCGCGAGGGTGCCTGTTTCGAGCTAACTGCAATACCAACGCATATGGAAGACAATTCGATTTGGGGGTGTACGACTTTTTTTATTTACAAAAAAAGGATGAGTGTTTATGCAGTATCAAGCACTTTACCGCAAATATAGGCCAAAAACTTTTGACGAAATAGTTGGGCAAAAACATGTGAGCAAAACCTTAAAAAACGAGATAAAAGCAAACCGCATAAGCCACGCATACCTTTTTTGCGGCGGCCGCGGCACGGGCAAGACTTCAACGGCAAGGATTTTCTCGCGGGCAATAAATTGCTTGAATAACAAGGACGGAAACCCTTGCAACGAGTGTGAAAACTGCCGCGGGATTTTAGATGGCACTATATTGGACGTAATTGAAATTGATGCTGCAAGCAATAACGGCGTTGACAATATCAGGGACTTGAGGGAAGAAGCCCGCTACACCACAAGCGTGGCAAGCCAGAAAGTCTACATAATAGATGAAGTCCACATGCTTTCCACCGGCGCTTTTAACGCGCTATTAAAACTTTTGGAAGAGCCTCCGAGCCATGTGAGGTTTATTTTAGCCACAACGGAAGTGCACAAAGTTCCAAAAACCATACAGTCAAGGTGCCAAAGGTTTGACTTTAAACGGATCAGCCCGCAGGATATCGCAGGGCAGCTCCGCTTTATATGCGAAAACGAAAACATAAAGTTTGACGAAAAAGCGCTTTCTTTAATTGCCCACGCGGCGGACGGCGCCATGAGGGACGCCATCGGAATTTTGGAACAGTGCTTGTCAATAAATGAAAACTGCCTTTCCTATAAGGATGTCAGCGAATTTTTAGGGGCGGCGGATAATGATATTTTGGAAAGCTATGTTCTTGCCATATCCGAAGGGGACGCCCCCAAGGTATTGTCAATCATAGATAACTATGTAAATGAGGGAAAGAGCGTTTTGCGCTTTTGCGAAGGGGTAGTTTCTTATTTTAGGAATCTGCTTGTGGCAAAACTCACGCCAAACCCCCACACAGCATTGGACGTAACGGAAGAAGAGGGAAAACGCCTTAAGGAGACCGCGGATTTATTCACCCATGAAAAACTTCTCTATGGCGTGGATTTGTTTTTGGAAGGAATTAATACCTTAAAATTTTTGGAAAGCTCAAAAACCCTGCTTGAGGTTTTATCAATAAAACTTTTAAGGCCCAATTTATCAAATGACATAGAAAGCCTTCAAGTGAGGATTGCGGAACTTGAGCAAAAAATCATGAGGGCGAATTTTAAGCCCGAAAGCCCAAAAGACGTGATAAGTGAGGAAAAAACAAAGGAAGAAAAAAAGGAAACCAAAAAAACGCAAAAAGAAGAAACCCCCAGGCAGCAAAAACCCCAAGGCGGCGGATTGGCCAAGGAAGTCAAAAGCGCCCTTAAGGATATAATAAAAATTTTGCATGAGCGCAATCATTCCACAATCATGATGGCTTTAAGCAACGCTGATTTTTGCGATGATGACGGAAAATTAGGCATTGTATTTCCCCCTGAGCTTGCCGACACATTTATGCCCATGATAAAAGAGGGAAAAGAAGTTTTAGAAGGGGTTATCGGCGAAGTTATAGGTAAAGACGTAACGATATCTTTAAAGAGGGAAAATGAAGGGATAAAAAAAGAGGATAAGTTAAATGAGCTTTTAAATAGTGATATAATTAAAATAGAAGATTAATCGAAAGGATGGTAAAAATGGCAAAGGGATTTCCAAAATTTCCAGCGGGGAATATGAATAATATGTTAAGGCAAGCTCAAAAAATGCAGGAAAACATGCTAAAACTCCAGGAAGAGCTTGAAGCGAGGGAATATGAAGCATCTTCAGGCGGCGGCGTGGTAACCGTTAAACTAAACGGAAAGAGGGAGTTTTTAGAAATAAATATAAAGCCTGAGGCAGTTGACCCTGACGATGTGGAAATGCTACAAGACATGATTTTGGCAGCGGTTAATGAGGGGTTGAGAAAGGTTGAACAGGCAAGCGTTGAAGAAATGAGCAAACTCACCGGCGGGCTCAACATTCCCGGACTATTCTAAAAAGGATGGGGATTATGTATTTTCCTTCACTTGCGAAATTAATTGAAGAATTTGAAAAAATGCCGGGCATAGGACATAAAACCGCGGTAAGGCTTGCGTTTTATATTTTGTCCATATCAGACGACGCGGCTAGGGAATTTGCGCAGGCGGTTGTTGACGCCAAAAGCCGGATAAAGTGCTGCTCAGTTTGTCAGGATTTAACCGACACGGACCCCTGCCAGGTTTGTTCAAACCCCAAGCGGGACAGGTCCGTTATCTGCGTGGTGGAAAACCCAAGGGACGTTATCGCGATGGAAAAAACCCGGGAATACACGGGGCTTTATCATGTGCTTCACGGGGTAATTTCTCCAATGGATGACAAAGGCCCTGAGGATATAAAAATAAAAGAACTCTTATCAAGAATTGACGAAAACATAAAAGAAGTTATCATGGCCACAAACCCCACCGTTGAAGGGGAAGCAACCGCCATGTATATTTCAAGGCTCCTAAAACCCATGGGTGTGAAGGTAACCCGCATAGCCCACGGTCTTCCAGTGGGCGCCGACTTGGAATACGCCGACGAAGTAACCCTCACCCGTGCGCTGGAGGGAAGAAGGGAAATATGAAACAGGAGGAAGCTCTTGTCTACATCAAATAAACTCCTTTCATTTTTCAAATGTTTGAGAAGGAGTAAATAAAGTACTTTTAGGAAACATGGTTTATTAGGGATAAGGAAATACCCTGTAGGCCATGTTTTTTTATTAGGAATTTTAAGGTGAAAAGGAATAAGGGATAAGGTTTAAATTCAGTAAAATCAATGGATTGAGAGATTGAATGGAAGTAAAAATGGAGAGAAGAAATGGAAAGAATTCTCCTTAAACCTTCTTCCTTAACTCTCTATAAATCCTCAATTTTGCAACTACTTTATTTTCATTTTTTCCATTGAAAAATCAAAAATGCAACTACTTTAAATTGTGAAAAACAAAAATGGAGTAAATAAACGGATAATTGGAAGAGAATAACAAGCCAGTATTCTCAAGGGTTTGAGGGCTGTCTATAAAAGGACTTTATTTGAAAAGGGAAAGAAGTTTGTTTGAGGTGCATATAGTTAGGATTGAGGAAAAAGGGGTAAGGAAATAGGAAAAAATTTTGAAAGAATTTAGGCCATAATTAGTTGTTGTAAAAATAAAATAAAGTAGTTGTAGTGAAAGGAATAATGAATCAGGGAAAGTATTGATAATACAAGGGTTAGTTGGATTTTAAGGTTAAAGGATTATGGTTATTAAAGGGAAATCGTGAAAGTACTTTATTTACTTTTACTATACAACATAGGCCTTTTTTTCTGTTTCAAAAAATAGCATAGTTAAAATTGTAAGAAACAAAAAAGTCCTTTTATTGCTGAAAAGTAGTTGCAAAAACAAAATAAAGTTCTTGTATTAGGATTTTATCCACATTTTATGAAACAGGGATAAGGATAAAGTATATAAAATATAGCACAAATGTGGATAAAAGGAAAAAGGAACAAGGACATTATTTTATTTTTACAAGAACTTAGTGTATTTTTTCTGTTTCAGAAATTGTAATTAATGAATTCTGAAAATAAAAAAGTATTTTTAAGGACGATAAAGTTCTTTTATTTTTAAAATAAAGTTGTTATATTGAAAAGTTTAAGAAATAAGGGGAAGCATTGAAAATACGGGGTTTGATATGGGCTTGGATTATAATAAGGCTGGTAATCATAGGAGATTTATACAACGACTTTATTTGCATTTTATATAGAACATACGCTGTATTTTCTGTTTCAAAATATAAACATAAAAATTTTTGAAAAAGAAAAATAAAATTGCAACCGATAAAGTTCTATCAAAGTGAAAATAAAGTTGTATTCTTTAGGTCACATAGTCAATTATTTCTAGCGTATATACTGGAGTTAAGAGTTTTTGTATATGGGTTATAAATAATGTAGGTGCTTTTGCAGATGAAGTGGTGTAGAATAAAGATATTAGTACACATTAGTAGATTTATGTGTCGTAATAATGGAGGAGGAACTAATGAAAACTAAAAAAGGGAAAATTGTAGTTTGGATTTCATTTATTATATATTTAGCACTGCTAATAAAAATCATACTTTTTAAATATCCAATGCCTATGATAAAAGAAATCTTGAAAGGTTGTGAAATACCGTCATTAAGTTTTAGAATAGCCAATAGTAACTTTATACCGTTAAAAAGTATTTTTGAATTTTTGTTTAAAAGTCAAAATATAAGAATTTCAGTAGAAAATATCTTAGGAAACATTATTGCATTTGCACCATTTGGTTTTTTGCTATCGGTGCTTACTGATAGAATGAATAAGTTTAAATTTGTGATATTAAGTTCATTTATTTTGAGTTTAGTGTTTGAAATTATCCAATTATTAACTGCACTCGGCGATTTTGATGTAGATGACATCCTTCTAAATGTATTAGGTGCAGTACTCGGATATTTATTTTATCAAATCTTTACTCGTTTTATGAAAAAATAATAAATAATAATTATGTCGTATAGTTTATATAATTCGTAGTTAAAGAGTGATTAAATTATGAGGTGAATGTTAATGAAAAGTAAAAAATTTTATATGCATTGTCAGTATTGCTAATCGTAGTAGTATTGGTTGCTTGTTCGAAAAACAATGGGGATTTCCATGAACTGTTAGCAAAATAAGGAATTCAGCCATACAATTTATCTGAAAGTGAGAAGGATTTATTAAGGTCATTTGGTATTGAAGAAGAAAATTCACAAATTATATATTTTAATGCACCTAAAGAGGCTATTGCAATGGATATAAATGTTTACAAACTTGGAGATGATAAAAAATGGGAAATGATTGGTGGTGGAGGAATTTCAATAGGTAAAGAGAGAGTACCTATTGAACAATTGGTTGGAACTTTGGCTATGCAGTTAAGAGAAAATAATGTAATATATTTCAATATAAATTGTGGTGGAAGGGCTTCTTTTAAAACAGATGAAATCATACTTGATACAGAAACAATGATGTCTATGAAAGGATTTTTACAAGAATTCCCAAGAATAGAAATAGATAAGGAAATTCCTATTGCTTTTATGGTTTATGATAGTGGTACAATTATGAGGAGTTACTCTCTTCAAGATTACTTCGAGCCTTCTATATTTGAAGGAATGGATTTAGTGCAGGTAGTGACATTGATATTCAGAAGTGAATGATTGTAGTATTGAATTAGTATTGTGTTCGGATAGTAATATGACGTAATTTTTATAAATTATGCATTAGTAAGATAATGCGAAGCAAGGGTAGTTAATGTCTTACGAATTTATAAGTAATAAATTTTTTAGGGTGATTTAAATTGAGTAACAAAAAACCAAGTTCATTAATGAAAGTAGTAAATATAATCTTTGAATCGATAGAGTTTATCATACTAAGTTATTTATTGTTATCTAGTATGTATTCTTTTAGAACCAATGTTGTTTATATTTTATTTTTTGCTGTGAATGTTGTAGTTATTCGAAAATTTTGGACATCGTTGAAACGTGCTTTAATGAGCAATATTGCGGTAGTTTCTGTCTTTATGATTTGTATGATTGTGCTTACTGCGCTGTTTCTAACTTTTGGATATTTGTCTATGTCAATAGAACCTGTGGGAATTTCGTAAAATTTAATAAGCGTTAAATTATGAACAAATTCTTAAAAAAGCAATATATATTTAACTAAATAGGTTTTTTAGGTGATGAACCAATGGAAATTAATGAAATCCTTAAAAAGGCTAATAAATGGCATAATAATAATTTCTAGATTGTACATACTTGGAGGTGATGATAAGTTGGCAAAGCACGAGTTTGGAATAATCGACGCTTTTGAAGAAAACAAGTGGTATAGTGAATATGAGCCTGAAAAATATAATTGTATTTCTATCAGTGACGATATAATTGAAGAATTAATTATAAAGTTTAATGACGAATTAATGACAATAAAGACATATTTTCAGGTTACATCGCAGCCAGGTACTGGATTAGATTATTGCGGTGTAACGCTTATCCCTCCA